>OGXV01000470.1_pt1 | contig 25818 bp, 13 predicted proteins | sample 1576391 | NCBI WGS metagenome assembly OGXV01 (sample SAMEA3541586, study PRJEB24748) | human gut metagenome | biome: human gut; feature: human-associated habitat; material: faeces | place: China | collected 2012 | reverse complement strand
AAGCCTGCGTTAGTGTGAGGGATGCCAGAAAATGTCTGCACCAGTCGGCGGTGCCGGTGTACACCACGTAACCTCCCAACAGGGCTGCCAGCAATAGCGTGAGCCAGTGCAGGGGATAGACGCGGGCGATGCGGGCTATCCAGAATTTCCGTTTGGTGGTGGTGTGTTCCGTCAGTTTCTCCTGATAGTTATAGGCGATGATGAAACCACTTAGTACAAAGAAAAAGCTAACTCCTACGAAGCCTTCTTTAAAGAAATGCACGTCAAAGAAGGGAGCTATTACATAGCAATGCGCTCCAAATACCATCAGTGCAAATATCAACCGTAAGGATGTAAGCGTGTTAATCATGGACAAATTTGTTTAGTAAGGCGGCAAAGTTAGGCGTTTGCCCGATTATAAAAATTCACATAGATTAAAAAAACAACTTTTCTGCACGCAAACGGCTTAAATGTTGGGGGGTGATGCCCAGATAGGAAGCTATGTAGATCAGCTTAGCCCGCTGGATGACGTCGGGCAGCTCTCTTACTAATTGCAGATAGCGTTCTTTGGCGGGCAGAAAAAGCCGGCTGATGTGATGCTGGTCCATATATAGCAGGCATTCCTGGTGGATAACTCTTCCCCAGTTGGCAATCTCGATATTGGTTTCATAAAGCTGGTTGAGGTCTTCTATGCTGATGGCATATAGCGTACTGTCTTCCAAGAGTTCCACATACTCATAACCCGGTTCGTTGTGATACAGGTCTTTCATGGCGAAGGTGATATCTCCTTCGCGTGAGAACCAGATGGTGAGTTCTTTGCCGTCCAGCAGGCAATAGGAACGTGCAAAGCCTTTCTCTATGAAATACACGTGGCGGTCAATGACGCCTCCCCGTATCAGGAGATGCTTCTTGGGCAGTTCCGCCTTTTTCATTTTCGAGAAAAGCAAGGCTAAGGAAGCATCGGAAACCGGGTAGTAGCGCCGGATGCCATTGATGATGTTTTGCATATCGTTTGTATTTTAGTGGTATGCTTTCTTTTTGGCAGCAAAGAATATTGCTATTGTTTGTTGTTTTATAAATAATGCAAATGTATCATTTATATGCAGGAAGAACAAATCAAGCAAATAAAAACTTGTATGCTGTTGTAAACAATGCTATGTGAAATTCGCAAATTGGAATAGATCGCTTGCTTTCGGTTTTACCTACTTCCTGCACGCACGATATATATATCCTGCATGTTGGATATTAACTTCCTGCGTGTACGGTATATATATCCTGCGTGTACGGTATATATGTCCTGCACGCACGATATATATATCCTTCCCGGCGGATATGTAATCCGCTGTCTTTTAGTCTTTCCTCGATTTTATAGTCTTCACGCACACTTGATAACATATATAGTTATGCCTCGTAACAAGTAATGTTCCGGATGATAACAAGCAATGTTATCATCCGGAATAAGTAATGTTATTTTAGACAGTGAAGGGGGAGAATCCCGGGATTTTATTGTTTGAGTGGTGAGCGTTCACCATTCAACTTCCCTAAACCCTAAATGGTTGTTTCTTTAGTTTCAGCTTTTCAGCTTGTTCGCAAACGCCCTATTCATGGGACTTCTGGCTGAAAGTTCCCCCGCTGAACCCTGAAAAAGGGAGTTTCAGGAAGAGCTTTCAGCCGAAACTACCATGAATAGGGTGTTGGACGGAAGCTGAAAGACTGGAAGCAAAAAAAGTAATTTCACTCTACGGTAGGATAATTGAGGGCTCTTCATATTGCGTCTGGGAGACAGTGGTTATCTTTTTGGGCAGGGAATAAAAAAACAGATAATGTATGATGGTAAAGTAATCTTTCATGTCTTTGCTAATAAAATATAAAGACTATAGAAAATGCAATGAATGCGACAATTAATGGTTTTGTTGAGTATCAAAATAAATTCAGCTCAATTATTGAGAAGTTAAAAGAGGGACGTCAGAAAAGAAAATTCCGGGATTGGAAAGGACTTATTACAGTAAACGGATCTGTTATTTACCAACCGGAAATCCTGTTTATAGGAATAAATCCGGGCTGTGGGTTTTATAACGAAATCAATGATAAGAATAATACTAATAAGGTTCCATTTCGGATATTAACCGAAAATGGTAGTTGTTACCGGGGCGAAAGCGACTATCCGTTAAGCAGACTCGTTTATCGTGCCGATGGTGAAACTATTGCATTGGATTGGTTCGTTAAAAGTAACTATAAAGAAGACACTTTATGGTATGAGTTGAAAACAAAAGAAAGGAACGGTTTTGTTGAAAATATGACAAAAGTCATTTGCAAGGTTGCCGATGGTTGGGGTAAAGGCGAATTTGTGAGAGGCGAAAAACCGGAATGGTATGATACGTTTGTTAAAGAGATTATGGTTATGAATGTATTTCCATTGGCTACCGATAATCAAAATCAACTGTTACGGCTTTCAAAGAGTAAGTATTTTGAGCAGGGCAAACAACAAATACAGAGGGATATTTACTAATTTTTCATTCTTTTCATACGACAGTAAACTAGTACGGAAAAGAAGTTGCGGATTATATTCCTTATCATAAACTTTTAGACTTTTAGCATGTACGTTATTCCTGGCTTTAGCTTCCGCTAGTGCTCCTTAGAATATCAAGAGCTTGTGTTCCATGGGCTATCCCAAGAAACCATCAAGACTCATATGAAGCAATGAATTTATTCAATTTTTCTAAAATCAGCTTATTATCAGATTTGAATGGTGTATTTATTATTCTTTTACGCAAGAGAGTTGCTAATTGATATGCTTCATCAATATCTCCTACCCGCTGTAAAAATAGTATTTGAGCATAACCTATATCTGCATTATTCGGAGACATATTAACGGCTAATTTATATTTCATTTTCGCATCCGCTATCCTTCCGCTTTGTTCATATAGCACTGCTAAGTTATGTAAAAACGCAACATCCGAGAAATATTTATCGGCCTCTTCCATTAGTGTTAAAGCGGAATCGTTTTTCATTTTATACTTCAACTCCGCGAAAGATATTAAAAAACGCCCATTATTCTTTAGAAAGGGGTAACACTTCTCAAACGACTCACATGCATTATAATATGTTTCAATCTTATCTGATTGTTCTATTCCTTTTTTCCAGTTGACAAAGCTAAACGCTCCTGTTAAAAAGCAGATAATCACCGGAACTATTATATAAAAAACAGATGATTTCAATTTTATCAAAATATTGGTTATACGGATTCTATAGAATTTATCAGTGCTAATAACAATAGAACAACATATTATATAAATGACTGTTAAGGGTATTATTTTAAAAGGAAAATATGACAATGAAACTATTTGAAAAGAGACTAATGGATAGATCAAAGGAGATTTTGTTCTATATGCAGTTATCAGGACATAAGCGACAAGTAGTAGATACAGTACTAATCCTATAATACCTATAGTTACTGTAATGTTTAAAAATTCATTATAAGGAGAGTGGACAATATCGTAGTTTAATGCTTTTGCAATATTAGGGTGCTGTACTGTAAATATAGACTGATACTCTGGATAGTATTTTTCAAAAGCATAGGGCCCCCATCCAAAAGGCTTAGAAAGGACCATTGATAATGCTACAACCCAAATATAACAACGCCCCAATACTGAAATACTGTGCCAATTTACAAGAAAAATAAATCCAATAATTAACGTCAATATGCCTGACAATATATATATTCTAGACATTTTATGTTTGCGAATATAATACAATAGCAAAATGATTATCGAAGTGATTATTGCAGTTCTTGCCTGCAAAAGAAAAAAGAGAGATAAAGTCAAGCCTGTTATTACTATCCGAAAAGCTTTCCATTTATTACTCATATAGCAAAATGGCAATAACACAGCCAAATAAGCAGACAACATATCTGGATTGCCAAAAGTGCTACCTATTGTAAAATAGCTGTTAAAGTTAGGCAATACTTGGAAATATTGTGAGACGCATAGTAACAGATGCAAGGTTATGACTATCGGAGCTATAATTGTTAATATTTCTATCACTTTATTATTGGAGCAAGTACGAGTAAAAAAATAAAATAGAAAATACATTATAAAGGGAGATTTATCTATGAGGTTGGCTTGCCCCATATAAAAAAACAAATATGTCATCAATAATCCTAAGACAAATATGTCAGACAAACGGACCGATGGAATTGTATTTTGCTTATTTTTTACATTAAGAAGTAACATTGCAATAAAAACAAGTTCAAATGCAAATAACTTCACATAAAAGTTATCATTGAGTTTTCCTGATGCTGTAGCAAATGAAATTAAAAAAGGAATAAACCAAAATATGTATTTTGTCATATGTGTAAATGTTTTAACATAAAAGGCCCATAGGGGCATAAGTCCATCTATGAGTCTTTATGAATCATCAAATAACTATTTTGTATTTATAAATAGTTACTTCTTTCTTTTACTTTTAATTCTAAAATATAGCCAAACGCTTCCAAGCCCAACTACATTAGGTATTAGTATATTCCAAAGATTTACAGGTAAGCCCCTAACTTCTCTTAATAAACAGCCTATTCCGACTCCTACCAAAAGTGCTAATACGAATACATATATCTTATCTCTTTTCATCTCTTATCTCTTTTCATCAGTTCATAATCCAATATTGAATAGCGGCGCTTATAGAACTAGAGGCTCCTACACCGATTCCTCCAACAACTGCTCCTGGGATAGCACCCCAGCCTTCAACATAGGCACCAACTAAAGCTCCTTCCATAGCTCCTTGGACAGCATCTCCAGCATCAGTTCCTACAACTTCTTTACCACCTCCATAATTCCACCAATCTGAGACATAATTTTTTGTACTATCCCATGTTTCACCAACACTGCTCCATGCATCATCCCACCAACCTCTAGTTTGAACAGGAGCTATCAGTTTCCCTTCTTTCAACATGAAGCAATTTAATTCCTCGTCGCTAAATTCTTTCACCAGATTTGGCTGGTTTAGTATAAGAAACCATTTCATGTGATTTTCTTTCCAATACATATATGAATTGTAGCAAGTACTTATCCCTGCATAGACTGCAACTGCTTCCAATTCAGGTAATTCACGTGAAGCTTTTTTACTTATCTTATTTAATTTTTCTACTAATTGTTCAGAACTCTTGGGCTCATTCTCTAATACTTCTTTTATTTTATCCACAAAAGTTGCTATTTTTGAATTTTCAAATCCGGTTTGAGATCTAGTTGTAGTTCTAGCCTGATATGGCATTTGTCTAAAAAGGTCTGAATAATCACCAAGGTTTTCCTCGCAAAATTTCTTTAGCCCTTTTTGAGCAATCATAGAGAAACCATCTTTAGTTAAATTGCACAATACATCATTTGATCTAGTACTCGATTGCTCATAATAGTTTCTAATTGATGCAAAGGCAGATTCAAGTCCCTCATTATGTTTTTCTCCTATCATTTTATATTCTTCTGGAATCTTTAAATTCAAATTGCCTTTAGTAGACTCCGACATACTCAATTCTGAATTTTCTTCAGAATATCCATCGTAATACTCATTGTTAGAACACCCTAAAGCAAAAATACATGCAAAAGAAATGACACAAAAAACATGAATAATCTTTCTCATAATTTTAAATTTAATTGTTAATAATATGTTCGCTTAATTCAATACTCTATAAGACTTTCATTTAATACCTTAAGCAAATAAATTGATGATATTGCTGTTTATTGTCCGAACTCAAATAAAATAGTTTTCGTTTATTATCAGAGTTACCTATATTCCACTTGCTTACAAAGTTATCAGACAATAAAGCAAAAATGAAATTTATTATCTGACAAAATCTATCAAAGATGCATGTTTAACAATTGACAGATTTTGACAGAATAGTCTACATTACATCTAAACTGTCCTTTTCTTCGATGGAATGGGGAATTTTCAATTGATATTGCGAATTTTCATTAATCACTACTATTTGTGATGACATTTCTGATAAAGCAGTACGGAGTCTGCCTATAACCGTATGTACCCGCCCGGCAGTTCCACTGCCATCCGGCCATAACAACGAACAAATTCCTTGTATATGCATCCGATAATCGTCAGCTCCCAATAACCCAACTAATAAGATAGAAGCTTGCGGAAGTAATTTCTTTATTTCATTGCCTCTCTTTAACACTCGGTTCATTGAATCAAACAAAAGATCGTCCTCCAACCAATAAACGCAAGACATATTTCCTTTCAAAGCAATAATTGGTTTCTCTTTTTCACCAATTGCAGGCTGTGGTTGGTTATACGCACTACTATCTGCAGATTGTTTTTCATAAATATGCCTGTTCCGTAAAAAGAACAGACTAATCAGTAGTGAAAGAAATATTTCTGTCCAATCCCACAAAGGCAGATTGCTTAAATAGCTGAAAGAGGCAAAAGTTGTTACTTCTACCTCACACCTGTAACCGATGTAATAAGAGAATAAACTATCTGATGTAGACAAATATTGATTCCCTTTAGCATAATCAGTGGATACATTTTCAGATAAATCGGTAACAGATACACGTACATTGACTTTGCCGGAAATTCCATTCTTAATCAAAAGACTATCCAAAAGCATATTCAAAGAATCAGCTTTCAACGGGCGATCCACTAAAGTAATACTGTCAACAAGTCTTCCTGCAGGACTCCTTACTATATTATTATAATACTTGTAGAAAGGGATAATATGTTCTTTGTCCTTATTTCCAGTATTTACGATCACATTCTTCAGACTATCATTTTTGATATATCTTTCTCCTAAAGATTCTGATGCTATATACAGGTTTTCCTTTCTCCGTTCATCAAGACTATTTTCCAAAGCACTAATGAAAGTTGTACGCAATTGTTCACTCCAATATTGCTCCCGCATTTGGCGTTTATAAAAAGCGTCTGTAATTAGCCATAATGTTATTATAAACAATATGGTTAGCAACATCTTCCAAGCTATATTTTTTCTATCCATAATCAAATTCATTTAATCAGCTTATTATTCTATAGGTAATTTTACCAGAAAATTTGTATCCCATCTGCATACTCAAATATCCGTTCATCCACGCCATCCGAATAATTCCTAAGATAGAGTAATGCTCCTTTAGGCACATTATAAACCAATGAATCAGAGTCTGCAATCTTAATCCCTGCCGAAGTCCATACTCCCTTCTTATCATAAAAGAGTTCATATTTGTCACCTTTTCGAATGAAATTGACACGATTACGCGGTGTGAAAACTATCTTTTTTATGGAAATTGGGATTCCCAGATCAACTCCAGCCCAACCTCCATCGGGATATTTATAATCAAAGGAAGTGTATGGATCACCATCAAGGGCACTCATATAATAATGAGCTTTATCGTCCATAAAGCTTCCCGGGGTACCTATCACTCTTCCTTTTAAAGGAACAGTATCTTCTGCCTCCCCATAAAATCCGATTTCTGATACATTGCAAAAACTTCCTTGAGCACCGAAATATCGGAAATAACGATATTTTTTAGAGGTGTGAATATAAACCACATTTTGAAGTCGGGTTGGCTTATCCTGAATAACGAAAAGAGTATCTCTTTTACGAAAATCGATATCGTTGCTCCCTTCAAATACTCCGCCCAACATCCGATCAATGAAAGGTTCTATAGACAGATTAAATTTATGGAGTATGGTCACTTGTTCCCTTTCTTTATCGCCTTTTAGATATCTGAAGATTTCAGAACCCTTATAGACAATAAAGGGATCGCTCAATAGAGTTAATTGACCTTCTCGATAAGCTGCTAAACGGAATACAACATTCCCGTCGACATTTTCAAAACAAACTTGCTTATTCTTAAATTTACTAATATCCACGGGAACCCACTGCATCCGCGAAGAAAGGCATAAATAAATAATCTCATCTCGCTTTGGCTTTTCATAAAGATAACTTTCCGGTATAGTTACCGGCTGCTCACTATCAGAATAAATATCTGTAACATCCATCATTAATGGATAGCGAAATTGCGGATGAATTTTATTCGGCATTTGATCTGTTTTCCTTACCATTTCTCTATTAAGACTGAACATTTTGCGAAAGACTTTACCCCTTGAGGAAGGGTAGGCATGAGTTTGCGTAAGAAGTCCTGGATACAAAAATGAACAGAAGAAAGCATCACAATTATTATCCGATACAAAATTCCAATAATGGGGATAATTATTGTCACCACGCATTAGCATCTCATCACAACCGCTTGGAATACCCAGCGCTCTATAGATATAAGTTAACGCATCTGATAGTTCCAAACAACTGCCAGACAGCCAATCTGCAATTTCTGGTCCTGCACTATGTCTTGTATAAGAATAGTAAGCAAAACGTGGAGAGCGTTTCTTCAAAGAATCTAATAAAACCTCTGCAGCTATCCAAGGATAAATACTCTCCGGTTTACTGCGAATGCTATCCAGTAAGGGATTATACTTATTATAAATATGTTCTCTCCATGCTATTGGGCATTCATCACCAATACGATAAGGAAGTATATACTCACAAAAATTCTCAAAAGAGATCCTTGTCCCCCATGGTTGTTCGTGCCAAACCTTAAAAGCCCAGTCTATATTTTGGATTAAGTAAGTGGAACTTATTTCTTGAATATCAAGCTTCAGTTCTTCTCTACTGAAATGTAGATTTGTTTTTCCACGGTTCAATGAGTCTGCAATAATTGGGGGAGACAGGGCCGTTTCATGTAATATTTTGAAATACTTTTTCTCATATTCCACTTCACCACCTATATAATAAAAGTGGTAAGGCATATTTTCTATAAGAAAAGAAGCAGCTTTATATTTTAAGGAATCATTCGCATAATAATTTAAAACTTTCTCCAATTCTATACGATTATTCCCAGCCTGCATCAATGCTAATTCCAGATTCGTTTTTTGACTGCAACTCCAAACGATAATGGATAAAACAGTTATTATTAATACTTTTTTCATGGTTACTATCTTTTTTGTGCCTTAATTCTCAGTATTGTATAAGAGAAAGGAAGAAATTTATATTCAAATAGCTTCCCAAACCGATTATAACTCTTACTCTGTGGATAAATACACTGAGGACTCTCTAAAGTGTTTTCATCTTTATCACTGTTTGCGGCTAATATTATTGCGCGTCCTTTTGCTTCGATTTGAGTATTTCCCAAAAGATTAAACCTAACCTTATAAGGAACATTTGCTGCATTAACAACCTTGATTACAACTTCGCCAAACTGTTCATCATAACCGGCAGAGTAATACTGTAAGGACGTTGCAATTGGTTTATATCTAAAAACTAAGTTTCCATTCATATAAAATTCTACAACTTCAGGTTTACTTATCAGTTTAGCATTATACCAACGATTATTTTTCAAATGACAAGGTAACATCATGCTAACAATAGCTCCATTCAAATTTTCTACAATGACGAAGCTATTGTTCCATCCTCCAACATTGATGTAATATCCTTTCTTTCTATCTTCCGATACGCCGAAATAAAGAAAGAAACCTTCACTACCGTTTATACGTCTGGCTTTAAATTGAAGTATATATTTATTTCCTACAAAATCAGGTAAAACTGCTCTGGTACGCGGAAGTCTGGATGTTTGCATCAGAACTCCGTTCATTACCTTCCACTCTCCACTGTCAGAAATACAATGAGAAACATCATACGAAGTCATCCTGCCATTTTCTTGTATTTGCATATCTTTGAATTCAACCTCTGTATCCCATGAGCCGAATCCAACCATGCCTTTACTGAACTTACCGGGTATCGGGGGAGACAAAACTTTACTGATTGGTATATTATAAGTAATTCTATTATCTATTGACATGATTCGTGCATAATCCGAACTAAGCTTAAAAGAACTTTTAAAACTTGTCCTATGTATTTTATTATCGCAACCCTCTTTTATGAATAATGTATCAAAAGCCAATTGGACAAGGTCTTTATTGCGTTCCATTCCCATATACCAAACGGTCTCTGCTAACGTAGACAACATATTTATACTATCTAAATCACAGATATACCCTCGTGTCTTGATTACGAATTTTCCACGTGGTTCTTTGTCAAATAGAGTTGTATTATTAAAAAGGAATTCAGAACTCTGATGATAAAAGGTGTCGACTACATTTTTAATGGGGGGTATTTCTATAGGGGCATTTGGGTGAAGATTAATGATTATTTCATCATCAACTGAAGATAAATGACATGAACTGAATAATAAGACAAGCGATACAATAGTGCCCCATACATCATAAACTGTTTTTTCATGTAACATCATAATTTTAAGTTTTGAAGGTTTCATTTATGTATTGCAAATGACGGCATTTTCAAATGTTTATGGGTCGAAAATTAAGTCAATATGGTAGTATAGATACGTCTCGTTAGGCATGAATCAATAATAATAGGTTCATTCGACAAATAAACCCTCTTTTTACTTTAGGTAGAGTACTATCTGTAAAATAATAGAAAAACGCTCTGTTTCATGTCAGCAAGAAGTTAGGAGTTTGTCGACAGGAAGTTAACTTCTTGTTGACAAACTCCTAACTTCTTGTGAACAGAAAATTGGCTTTTTGTAATACCTTAATAGTCAACAGTAAAAACTCACTTGTATAAGTTCTGCTTGTGAATAAAAATTAATATGAAACGAATGGGCTGAACAGTTGCTTGTGTTAAAGAGTAAGTACTTTAGGCAGGGCAAACAACAGATACAGCGGGATGTTTATTAGTTTCCCGTTTTTTTCGTACGGCAGTAGGCTGGTACGGAAAAGAAGTTGCGGATTGTATTCTTTATCGTACACTTTCAGACTTTTAGCATGTACGTTATTTCCGGCTTTAGCTTCCAATGGATATGCCCGAAGACCATCGGAGAAAAGAAAGTCAACTTCGGCATTTGCATCGGAAGTCCAATAATAGTTGGCATTGAGTTGAGGAAAAAGAGAGAGTTCTTGTAGAACATATTGCTCTGTCAGTGCTCCTTTGAATTCTTCAAATATCCGGCTTCCTTCAATGAATACTTTAGGAGACAGTCCACTCATGACCCGCAAGAGCCCGACATCAAGCAGGAATACTTTAAAAGATTGTAAGTCTTCGTATGCTTTCAATGGTACATCCGGTTTACGTACACGGTAAGTCCGGCGAATAAGTCCGGTGTCATGAAGCCACATTAATGTGTCCTCATATTCGCGTGCGCGTGCTCCTTCGCGTACCATGCCATAAACGAATTTCTTATTTTCTTTTGCTAATTGAGAGGGGATACTCTGCCACACATATTTGATTTTAGCTATCAGATTAGAAGGAGCATGTTTCGAAAAATCACTTTCATAAGCGCTCAACAGTTGTTCCTGTATCTTTTCCACTTCGAAGAAGTCTTGTGTATCCAGCCAGCTTTGCACGGCAGCGGGCATTCCACCGATGATGAAATACCGTTTTAAATGCTCTTGTAATTTTTCGGTGAAAGCATTGGTATCTAAATTGCCGTTCATCACATAGTCAAGTAGCAGTTCTTCTCCGTTGGCAAGTAGAAATTCTCGAAAAGAGAGAGGTTGCAGAGTTAAGAATTCTACTTTACCTACAGGAAAAGAAGTTCCCTGATGTAGTGCTACTCCCAGCAGGGAACCTGCACAGCAAATGGCGTATTTGGGAGCCCCTTCAGTGAAGTACTTTAAAGAAGTCAATGCGCGCGGAACTTCCTGCACTTCATCGAAAATGATAAGTGTCTTCCCGGGCTGAATACGTTTGCCATGGAATACGGAAAGTTGTTCAATGATGCGCTCCGGACTGATGCTTCCCTCAAATATATTATTAATGGAATTGTCCTGTTCAAAGTTGATATAGCAGATGTCTTCGAAGCATTCCGTACCGAATGTTTTCAGTAACCAGGTTTTGCCAACCTGTCGTGCTCCTTGAAGTATCAAGGGCTTGCGTCCTTGCTTGTTTTTCCATTGGATAAGTTCTTCTATCAGTAATCGTTTCATTCTTTTCTGCTTTTATGCGCAAATGTACTTATAATAAGAAACTTATGCAAGGGAAATCACGTTTTCCTATGGACAAAAGCCCCGCTTCGTCACATTTTCCTATGGACAAAGCAGGGCTTCTATCACATTTTCCGATGGACTCTTCTGCTTTTTAGGCGATATGTCGGCTATTGGAAACCATTTATCCCGGGGTGATAACAAATCATACCGTTCCATATAACATCCTGAATCGACTGTATGCCCGTTTTGCCCTATCTTTGCCAACACGGGATTTCATCCCTAACCTGACATTTAAGAACGAAAAACATTACGGTCATGAATAAAATTAAAACTTATCTTGTCTTTCTTTTCACGATTGCACTTTCCGCTTTTGCGGTGGCTTGCTCCAGCAATGACGATGAAGCCGTTACACCGGAAATCGTAATCCCTGAAAATATTCTGACGAACGGGCTGAACTTCTCCGAAGCCGGAGGAACGAATACACTTTCTATCAAGTCGAATGTGTCGCTGGAAGTTACCAGCAGTCAGACTTGGTGTACGGTGACCCCGGTTTCTTCCACTTCGAGCACAGTCCTTAAATATACGATAAATGTAGAGCCCAATACTGGTACGGATGAGCGCACGGCTACTATTAGCGTGAAAGGTGGTAACTTGGCGGAACAAAAGTTCGACGTCGTGCAGTTGGCCGGTGAGGTTGATGAACCCGATGAGCCCGCTGAACCCGGTTCGAACGAAATTGCAGGAGAGACCCCCTGGGCTGTAGCCAAAAGCCTGGGATTGGGCTGGAATCTGGGAAATCAACTGGATGCGCACAGCAATGGCGTAGCTAATGAAACAATCTGGGGTAACCGGAAGGCAACGCAAGCCTTGTTTGACAAACTGGCTGCCGCAGGAATCACTACCGTGCGTATCCCGGTCACATGGATGGGACATATCGGAGCCGCTCCCGGCTATGAGATCGAGAAAGCATGGTTGGATCGTGTTGCCGAGGTAGTGGGCTATGCGGAGAACGCAGGCTTGAATGCCATTGTCAATATTCATCACGATGGGGCGGACAGCAGTTATTGGCTGAATATAAAAGAGGCTGCCAAGAGTGAAAGCAAGAATACTGCCGTCAAGGCCGAGTTGGAAGCTATATGGACGCAAATTGCAGAACGTTTTAAAGATAAAGGGAACTTCCTGGCATTTGAGTCGATGAACGAAATACATGACGGCGGCTGGGGCTGGGGCGAGAACCGCACGGACGGCGGAAAACAATATGCGGTGCTGAACGAGTGGAACCAGGTGTTTGTAAATGCGGTGCGAGCCGTTGGTGGTGAGAATGCTGATCGTTTTCTCGGTGTGCCGGGATACTGCACCAATCCGGAGCTTACGATAAGCTCTTTCAAACTGCCCACGGATAAGGTGCAGAATCGTTTGATGGTAGCTGTGCATTTCTACGACCCTTACGAGTATACATTGAATGCTGCCTATTCTGAATGGGGACATACCGGAGCTGCGGGCAAGAAGGTCAGCGGAGGAGATGAAGACAATGTGAAGAATATATTCGGCAAACTGAAGGCGGCTTACGTGGATAAAGGCATCCCGGTATATATCGGAGAGATGGGCTGTGTGCATCGTGCGAATGTCCGTGAGGAATCCTTCCGCAAGTATTATCTGGAGTATGTGTGCAAAGCGGCGAAAGAGTATGGCATGGCACCGGTCTACTGGGACAACGGTGGCACCGGAGCCGGAAAGGAAGAGTCCGGTCTGTTCAATCATGCTACGGGTGACTATCTGAATAATGCGGAGGAAATAGTAGGAGTGATGAAGAAGGCTGTTTTCACGGAAGATGCTTCCTATACATTACAGTCTGTTTATAACAATGCTCCGCAATAAATTAAGGCTAATGATAAAAAAGAATAAGATGAAAAATACTATTAAACAACTGGGGATTTGCCTGGTGCTGTCGGCATTGTCCCTTTTGCCCGTCTTGTCAGCTTGTTCTGACAGTAACGACGAACCGGCTGCGCCGGAAATCGTAATTTCCGAAAACATTCTGACGAATGGAATGAATTTTTCCAAAACAGGAGGAACGAGCACACTTTCTATCAAGTCGAATGTGTCGTTGGAAGTCATTAGCAATCAGGATTGGTGTACGGTAACTCCCGCTGCCTCCGTTTCGGCTACAGTTCTTAGGTATACGGTGACGGTGGAAGAAAATCCTGATGCGGTGGAACGTACTGCTACTGTTACCGTGAATGGTGGTGGTTTGACGGAAACGTTCAACGTTGTGCAGGTGGCAGCCAACGGACTGATTGTAGAATCCTGTTCTCCTGAAGCGGTTGCTGCCGAAGGTGGAATCTTTACGGTGAATCTGAAAGCGAATGGCAATGTTACGGTCACTATTCATGATAGCTGGATACGGGAGACCACTACCCGTGCAATGTCTGCGGTGACTAAAACCTTTAGCATTGCCGCCCATTATGGTGAGGCTCGCGAAGGAACCATCACCTTTACTTTAGGAGATTTTACAGAGACTGTTACTGTGAAGCAGCTTGCCGGCGAGTTGCCTGATGTCGGTATGGAGAGTGATGCCATGACTTTGGCTGCGAAGATAAAACTCGGCTGGAATCTGGGTAATTCTTTGGAAGCATGCAATGTGACTTACGCAGACGGTTTTGTGTGGGGAACGAACTCGCTGAGTGACATGGACCCGGGAGAAACCAAATGGGGAAATCCGGCAACGACCCAGAAAATGATCAGTGCCGTAAAAGCTGCCGGTTTCAATGCTGTGCGTATTCCTTGTGCCTGGTATGGGTATATGGAGAATGAGACGGACTATACGATAAAAGCTTCCTGGCTGAACCGTGTGCAGGAAGTGGTGGGTTATTGTTATGCCGAGAATATGTATGTCATCCTGAATATCCACTATGACGGAGGCTGGTTGGAAAAGAACTGTAAGGCAGCCGTGCAGGACAACGTGAACAAGGTGCAGAAGGCTTTGTGGACACAGATTGCCGAAAGATTCAAGGACTATGATGAGCATCTGTTGTTTGCCGGATGTAATGAGCCCAATGCTGCCAATGCCACTGAAATGGAAGTATTGAAGTCATACGAACAGACCTTCATAGATGCTGTGCGTGCTACGGGTGGAAACAATGCAGTCCGCAACCTGATTGTGCAGGGACCCAATACGGATATCACGAATACTTCGGATTATGGTCAGCTGCCAGTGGACAATGTATCCAACCGTTTGATGGTCGAGATACACTACTACACCCCGTGGAACTTCTGCGGAATGACGGCGGATGAGAGCTGGGGAAAGATGGCCTACTTCTGGGGAACCGAATATCATGTGGACGGATCTGACAGAAACTACCAGCCCGGTGGTTACGCAAGTGCAGAAGCGGAAATGGAAGCTCTTTTCAAAAAGATGCAGACGAAATATGTAAGCCAGGGTATTCCGGTGATTCTGGGTGAGTTCGGTGCCAACAGACGTTCTTCCCTGACCGGAGATGAGCTGACCAAGCATTTGGCTTCGCGCGCTTACTATCTGAAAACGGTGGTTGCCAATGCCGGAAAGTATGGTCTTGTGCCTTTCTACTGGGATAATGGATATAATGGAGACAATACGATGGCTCTCTTTAACCGTAATACCTGTAAGGTTTACGACCAGCAAGCGTTGGATGCCTTGAAAGAAGGGATTGCAAACTAATTGGGGAAAGATAGGTTTTTCATAAATATAGGTTCTCTTAGTTAAGAGATAGGTTTTTAATACAGGTTTTTTTTTGATTGGTGCTGGGGAGCGGCTTCTGTGAGGGAAGTGGCTTCCCTATTTTCTGTTGTTGAAACAAATGATGGGGTATCAAATGATAAAAAAACACATTGAAAACTTTGTTTTTGCGATTCCTTTTTGTTTCATTTGCAGTATGTTAACGATATTCCTATATCTACTACTATGAAGAGATTGATTTTACTTATCGTTTCAGTCGTTGTGGCATGTTTCTCTGCCTTTTCACACGACTTTATGTTCAAACATCTGGAGGTTAAGGACGGAATGCCCAGCAACCAAATCAATGCCATTTATAAAGATTCAAGAGGCTTTATGTGGTTCGGTACCGCTGCCGGACTGGCTCGGTATGACGGATATCGTTTCAAGATATTCCGGAGCACGGACAATGCTTCTACGTCTTTGCCCGACAACTATATTGAGAAGATAGTGGAAGACGGTGAGGGGCGTTTATGGATACGGACGGGAGAAAACGGATATGTCATTTATAACTGGGATACGGAGAGTTTTGTCTGTGATGTTCGTTCCCGGATGTGGGATATAGGGATAGACGGGACTCCCCGCTATGTATTTATCGACAAGCAAAAGAATACCTGGTTTGCCGTAGACGGGAAAGGATGCTACTGCTATCGGCCCGGTGAAAAGAATGCTGTATCCCTACCTTTCGGCGAGAAGGGAATACCCGAAGGTGTCATTATAGACATGACCGAATGTAAGGATGGCATTCTGCTGGTATATGATAACGGACGTGTAATCTGTATCGACCGTGAGACGGTACGTGTAAAATGGACTTTGACAGATATTGCAGAGCACATGGGAACGCGTACTGAAATATTCTTCCTGTACGTGGATAAGGATGAAGATTTATGGATATATGGTGCCCCGGGTGTATGGGCTTATGATTTGTCTGACAGGAAGTGGCATTCACAATGGAATTTCAGCGACTGGGGGCAGGCACATATCGTAGCAATAGCTCAGGATAAGCAGGGGCGTATTTGGTTTGGGAAGGACCAGGATGGCATCGATATCTGGAATAAGGCGACTGGTGAAACGGTCTCGCTTACGTATGATGTGGATGATGAACGCGGTTTGCCCAATAATACCATCAATGTGCTTTATGAAGATGAAGGCGGTGTGATGTGGATAGGTACTTATAAGAAAAGTGTGGCTTATTACGATGAGGGCATTTTTAAGTTCGGCATCAACCACTTGGGAGATATTAACTGTCTGGAAGAAAGTAATGACGGTTCGTTGTGGCTGGGTACCAATGACGCCGGGTTGATACGTTGGAATCCGAAGACGGATGAAAAGAAACTGTATGCATACTCACCGGGAGGAAACTCTATTGCTTCGAATGTCATTGTAAGTTTGTTGCAAGCTAAGGACGGAAAACTCTGGATAGGGACATTTTGGGAAGGATTGGATTGTTTCGACGGCAATCGCTTCGTGCATTACCGGAACAGACCGGGAGATGATAATTCGCTGGCTAATAACAATGTCTGGTCATTGGCAGAAGATAAGAACGGAAATATCTGGATTGGAACCTTGGGAGGCGGTTTGCAATGTCTGAATCCGGGGACAGGTGAGTTCACCACCTATAAGATAAGCAACTCCGGAATTATTTCCAATCATATAGCCTCTTTATGTATGAGTCGTGATAATCGTTTGATAATCGGTACTTCTTCTACGGGGGTATCCATTATGGATCTGACTACCCGGAAAATAACGAATCTGGTAGGCAACCAGTCGGGAAGTATCCGCTTTTCCAATCAGAGCATTAACCAGGTCTATGAGGATAGCCGGGGATTGATATGGGTGGGAACACGTGAAGGACTGAATCTCTATAACCCGAAGAACGACCATTTACAGGTAGTTCCTCTTTCGCGGAACGATTCTAGGGTATTTATTACCGGTATCGTAGAAGATGATAATAAAAATATGTGGGTGACTACGGCCAATGGTGTAGTGAATGTAATTCCTTCTATCGATACAAAAAACGGAGATTATACTTTCAACTATTACAGGTATGATGATAAGGACGGTTTGCAGGGCTGTGAGTTCAATCAACGTTCCATTAAACGTCTTTCCTCGGGTGAGATTGCAATGGGAGGTATGTATGGATTGAATACTTTCAGACCGGAGAATATCAAATATAACCGGACGTTGCCCAAGGTGATGTTTACCGGCTTCCAGCTTTTCAATGAAGAAGTGGAGGTTGGAAAGGAGTATGGTGGACGTGTTTTGCTGCGTGAGTCGCTGAATAAAGCCAGAGAGGTGAAACTTGATTATAAACAGAATGTCTTTACTGTATTGTTTGCATCGGATAATTACGTCTTGCCTGAGAAAACCCAGTATCTGTATAAACTGGAGGGCTTTAATGAGGATTGGATGGCAGGTGCGGCTGATATGCACCGCGTTACTTATACGAATCTGGCACCCGGTACTTATACGCTGAAAGTAAAGGCCATCAATAGTGATGGATTTGCCGGAACAGAAGAGTCAAGCCTTAAAATAGTAATCCTGCCGCCTTTCTGGATGACCCCCTGGGCGTATGTTCTGTATGCTATGTTATTGATAGGCACATTGCTTCTCGCCCGCAATGCTGTGCTGCGCCGTGAACGCAATAAGTTCAGGATACAACAGATGGAACGTGAAGCGGAGCGGAATGAAGAAGTCAATCAGATGAAATTCCGTTTCTTTACCAATGTGAGCCATGAACTGCGTACACCGCTGACGTTGATCATTTCTCCGTTGGAAGGAATGATGAAAGAAACCCATGACGAACGGAAGCTGGATCAGCTGAAGTTGATGCATCGTAATGCATTGCGGTTGCTGAATCTTGTGAACCAATTACTTGATTTCCGTAAAAATGAGGTGGCAGGGTTGCATTTGAATCTTTCGGAGGGGGAGGTTGTGTCGTATGTTCACTCTATATGCAACTCATTCCTGATGCTTTCGGAAAAGAAGAACGTGCATCTCACTTTTTTCTCGGCAATCGAATCGCTGAATATGTCGTTCGATGAGGATAAGATAGGTAAGGTAGTGATGAATCTGCTCTCTAATGCGTTTAAGTTTACTCCGGATGGAGGGCGGGTGGATGTTTCTCTTGAACTGATAAAAGGAACTACGGAAACATTGGAAATCAAAGTATCCGATACGGGGGTGGGTATCAGTGACCTTGATAAAGAACGCATATTCGAACGTTTCTATCAATCGGAGCGTAAAGGTGATAGTAACCCCAGTACGGGGAGTGGTATCGGTTTGAGCCTGGTACGTGATTACGTTACGCTGCATGGCGGTGTGGTGCGCGTGTTCGACAATGTGGGTACGGGCAGTGTATTTGTGGTAGATATTCCGGTGAAACATTCGGTGGTGAACGTAGCGACTCCACTCTCGGAAGAAGCTGCGGAAGAGGATGCGGTGGCACTTGCTTCGGTGGAAGATTTGAATGAGGAAGAACGGAAGAAGCCACTTGCACTGATTGTGGATGATAATGAAGATTTTGTTTCTTTCATGCGCTATACATTAAGTCTGTATTTCCGCATAGAATCTGCCGGAAACGGAAAGATAGCCTGGCAGATGATACCGGAACTGATGCCGGATATCATCGTTTGTGATGTGATGATGCCTGAAATGGACGGGAACGAACTGTGCCGTTGGGTGAAGGCTGACAAGCGTACAAGTAATATTCCGTTTGTGTTGCTTACGGCCAAGCAATCCGTAGAGAATAAGGTGGAAGGCCTGACGATTGGTGCGGATGACTATGTGACGAAACCTTTCAATATGGAGGTACTGATTTTGCGCATGCGCAAACTGATAGATTTGAGTAGCAAAAATAAACTTCGCACCCGTATTGATCCCGAACCGAGTGAAATCGTTATCACTTCAATGGACGAGAAGCTGATTGAGAATGCGATAAAGTATGTGGAGACGCATATTGCCCGTCCCGATTTATCTGTAGAAGAATTGAGCCATGAACTGGGCATGAGCCGGGTGCATCTCTATAAAAAGCTGTTGCAGATTACCGGTAAAACTCCGATAGAATTTATTCGTATTATCCGACTGAAACGTGCGGCACAACTTCTGCGCGAGAGCCAGCAGAATGTGTCGGAGGTTGCCTATCAGGTGGGCTTCAATAACCCTAAATATTTCAGTAAGTATTTCAAGGATGAATTCGGCGTTTTACCCTCTGTATATCAGGAAAAGGAGGGTAAATAACAAAAAGTACCCATTGTTGAAACATCTGATATTTCTATAAATCAAATAAGCCCTTTCCTTTCAACATCGGGAGGGCTTGTTTACTGTATGATTTCCTACTTTTACACTCGGAGAAAATAACTTTAAAAACAAAGATATGAAATTGAAAAACACTTCAGTTTGTTTGCTCGCAGGATGGATGCTGATGGCATGCTCCGGAGGCGGGTATGAGAAGACGAGTAACGGCATTATTGTAAATGTCGAACAACAGCAACCGACGGATGTGCGAAAGGTGAAGGTTGAAGTAATGGGAGAGAAGTTGATTCATGTGTCGGCCACTCCCGAAAAAAACTTTTCAAAGGCGGAAAGCCTGATTATAGTTCCCCAAAAAGATAAGACGGACTTCAGCGTGGAAGAAAGTGAAGATGCCGTTTCGGTAAAAACCTCAGAGGTGTGCGCCATTGTATCCAAAGCTACGGGTGAAGTACGTTTTACCGATGCTTCCGGTAACCTGATTTTGGCGGAAGATGAGAAGGGCAGGAGTTTCCAGCCTATCGAAGTGCAGGGAACAAAGGCGTATACGGTACGTCAGGTATTCCAGTCACCCGATGATGAGGCGTTCTACGGACTGGGACAACACCAGGCTGATGAATTCAACTATAAAGGTAAGAACGAGGAACTTTTCCAGTATAATACAAAGGTTTCCGTACCTTTTATCGTTTCCAATAAGAATTACGGTATTCTGTGGGATAGTTATTCGCTTTGTCGTTTCGGCGATCCGCGTGATTATGCACAGTTAAGCACTGTTTTCAAACTCTATGATAAGGAGGGTAAGGAAGGCGCTTTGACAGGAACATACGTACCCTCTCAGAAATCAACAGCGGAAACACTGGTACGCCGGGAAGATTCTGTTTATTTTGAGCATCTGAAATCGGAAGATTTGTCGAAAGTCGTGAACTTACCAGAAGGATTTCCTTTCATGGGTTCACAGGTGACGTATGAAGGCGAAATTGAGCCGATGGAGAGCGGTCGGTTCCGTTTTATCCTTTATTATGCAGGATATACGAAGGTATATATTGACGGTGAACTGGTGGTTCCCGAACGTTGGCGTACGGCTTGGAACCCGAACAGTTATAAGTTTGCCGTAGATTTGAAAGCCGGTAAACGTGTTCCATTGAAAATTGAATGGATTCCTGATGGATATGTATCCTATTGCGGTTTGCGTGCATTGTCTCCTGTATCTGCTGAAGAACAGAACAAACAGTCGTGGTGGGGAGAAATGCAGAATGAAATCGATTATTATTTTGTTTATGGCGAGGATATGGACGAGGTAATCAGTGGATACCGTGCTCTGACCGGAAAATCACAAATCATGCCGAAGTGGGCGATGGGATACTGGCAGAGCCGCGAACGTTATAAGACGCAGGAAGAAATACTGGATGCTTTGAAGGAATTCCGTAAACGTCAGATTCCCATTGATAATATTGTGCTCGACTGGAGCTACTGGCCGGAAAATGCCTGGGGCAGTCATGAGTTCGACAAAGCTCGTTTCCCTGATCCGAAAGGAATGGTAGATTCTATTCATGCCCTGAATGCCAAGATGATGATTTCCGTTTGGCCGAAATTCTATATGACTACGGAACATTATAAAGAGTTTGATGAAAAAGGCTGGATGTATCAGCAGGCCGTTAAAGACAGCATCCGTGACTGGATTGGCCCCGGCTACGTCGGTTCTTTCTATGATGCTTATGCTGAGGGTGCACGGAAGCTGTTCTGGAAACAGATGGAAGATCATCTTTATCCCCTCGGAATTGATGCCTGGTGGATGGATGCCAGTGAACCGAATGTACGCGACTGTACGGATTTGGCTTACCGGAAAGCTTTGTGTGGTCCGACTGCTCTCGGCCCGTCCGATCAATATTTCAATGCGTATGCGTTGATGAATGCTGAGGCTATTTATGACGGGCAACGTGCCGTGGACAATGACAAGCGTGTATTCTTGCTGACTCGTTCGGGATTTGCCGGATTGCAACGTTATTCTACCGCAACGTGGAGTGGCGATATCGCTACCCGTTGGGAAGATATGAAGGCACAGATTTCTGCCGGACTGAATTTTGCAGTCAGCGGTATTCCTTACTGGACAATGGACATTGGCGGATTCTGCGTAGAAAAACGCTATGAAGACGGACAAAAGGAATTCAACAGGACCGGAAAAGAGAATGCGGACTATAAGGAATGGCGTGAGTTGAATACGCGTTGGTATCAGTTTGGCGCATTCTGTCCGTTGTTCCGTGCACATGGACAATATCCGTTCCGTGAGGTGTGGAATATAGCTCCCGAAGGACATCCGGCTTATAGTTCTATAGTGTATTATACGAAGTTGCGCTATACGATGATGCCTTATATTTATTCATTGGCCGGGATGACTTATTTTGATGATTATACGATTATGCGTCCGCTGGTAATGGACTTTACGGCAGATACAAAGGTGAATAATATCAGTGACCAGTTTATGTTCGGTCCGGCGTTGATGGCGGCTCCGGTGTATGAGTATGGTGCACGCAATCGGGAGGTCTATTTCCCGGCAACTTGCGGTTGGTATGATTTCTATACCGGTAAGTACATGGCCGGTGGGCAACAGTTGAAGGTGGACGCTCCCTATGAACGCATGCCGCTCTATGTACGCGAAGGGGCTATTGTGCCTTACGGACCGGAAATGCAGTATAGTGATGAGAAGCCTGCGGAAGAAATTACACTGTATGTATATGCGGGTAAAGATGGTGAGTTCACTTTGTACGAGGATGAAGGTGTGAATTACAACTACGAAAAAGGACAGTATGCCACTATCCCGTTTACTTACAATGATGCGGAAGGCACTCTGACTATTGGTGACCGTGCAGGAGAATTTCCCGGTATGCTGAAAGAACGTATATTCAACGTTGTAAAGGTAAGTAAGGATAAGCCGCAACCTTTTGACGCGAAGGCTAAGGGTACGGTGGTGAAGTATGATGGGAAGGAACAGAAGGTGAAGCTGTATTAAGTTACGAGCTACGAGCTACCAGTAACGAGTTGCTGCGCATAAGGGCGAATAATTATTCGTCCGGCTATCACGCCGAAAGGCACTTGTCACTTGTAGCTCGTAGCTTGTCACTTAATTTAGCGGTGAAGCCGCTAAATTATCATTTATAGAATAAATGACATGAAAAGATTATTGCTAATACAAATATCCTGTTTTCTTCTTTTTCTGACGGTGGGAAGCTGCACTTCCGCTGAGAAGATGACGAATGACCGTCGACAGGACTTCACCGCTGGCTGGACTTTCCATTTGGGAGATGACTCTGCGGCATCCCGTCCCGATTATGACGACACGGCATGGCGGATCCTCAATCTTCCACATGACTGGGCCATTGAGGGAGAGTTCAGCAGGGATAATCCTTCCGGAACAGGAGGCGGGGCATTACCCGGTGGTATCGGTTGGTATCGCAAAACGTTTACTGTTGACAAAGCGGATGAAGGCAAGCGCCTGTATATTGATTTTGACGGTGTATATATGAATTCGGAAGTTTTCATCAACGGTCATTCCCTCGGTGTGCGTCCTTATGGATATGTCTCGTTCAGTTACGATCTGACTCCCTATATCAAGTGGGGCGGAAAGAATGTAGTTGCCGTACGTGTGGACAATGGGGAACAACCTAATTCCCGCTGGTATTCGGGATGTGGCATCTACCGTAATGTATGGCTTACGAAACTTAACCCCGTGCATATAGCGCAATGGGGTACTTTTATCACGGCGGAAGATGTGTCGAAGAACAGTGCCCGGCTAAACATACGTACTAAAATACAGTATGATGCGGCCGCTCAACTGCAAGATTCCGTGAAGCAGGCGGATGGCACGTATGTTGTTTTTGACTCGGAAATTGTTCCCCTGGCAGATGTCGTGTTGCAGTCACGGCTGATGGATGCGGAAGGGAATGTTGTGGGTGAGGTTGCATCGGAACTGCAAGTGATACCTGCCTGTCCGAACGAGGTAGAACAGGAAATTGTAGTGAAGAACCCTAATCTCTGGAGCGTGAACACTCCTTATATATATAAGGTGAACAGTATCCTTATTGATAAGATAACCGGTAAGGTACTGGATAATTACTGTACGAATACCGGTATCCGTACCTTCCGTTTTGATGCACAGAAAGGATTTATTCTGAATGGAGAACGGCTGAAGATTAATGGTGTATGTATGCATCACGATCTGGGGTGTCTTGGGGCGGCAGTCAATATCCGCGCTATCGAGCGTCAGCTGGAGATACTGCAAGAAATGGGCTGTAACGGCATTCGATGTTCTCATAATCCTCCCTCACCGGAACTACTCGATCTTTGTGACCGTATGGGATTTATCGTAATGGATGAGACGTTCGATATGTGGCGCAAAAGAAAAACGGCTCATGACTATTCCCGCTACTTCAACGAGTGGCACGAACGCGATTTGACGGATTTGATACTTCGCGACCGTAACCATCCTTCTGTTTTCATTTGGAGCATCGGTAACGAAGTGCTGGAACAATGGTCGGATGCAAAAGCGGATACGCTGACCTTGGAACAAGCGAACCTGATTCTGAATTTTGGTCATGATCAGAGTATGCTGGCGAAAGAAGGTGAGATGAGCGTGAACTCTTTACTGACGAAGAAACTGGCAGATATGGTAAAAGCCCTCGATTCTACCCGTCCCGTTACGGCTGGCTGTAATGAACCGAACCCGAATAATCACTTGTTCCGTTCGGAAGCATTAGATCTCATCGGCTTCAATTACCATGATGATTGGTTTGCCGGTGTGCCCGAGAAATTTCCCGGTAAACCCTTCATTGTGGCGGAAAGTGTATCAGCACTGATGACACGTGGCTACTACCGGATGCCGAGTGACGAAACTGTTATTTGTCCTGAACGTTGGGATAAACCTTATTTTGATGATAGTTTCTCCTGTTCTTCGTATGATAACTGTCATGTACCTTGGGGGAACAGCCATGAGGGCACGATGCGCCACGTGAAAAATAATGATTTTATCAGCGGACAGTATGTCTGGACCGGGTTTGACTATTTGGGTGAACCGACTCCTTACGGTTGGCCTGCCCGTAGCTCTTATTTCGGCATTGTCGATCTGGCCGGTTTCCCGAAAGATGTGTATTATCTCTATCGGTCGGAATGGCATCCGGAGAAAAAGGTATTGCACCTTTTTCCGCATTGGAACTGGACACCGGGACAGGATATAGATATGTGGGCTTATTATAATAATGCGGATGAGGTGGAGCTTTTTGTAAATGGCGAGTCACAGGGCGTGCGTACAAAAGGTAAGGATGATTTTCATGTCGTATGGCGTGTGAAGTATGAACCGGGTGTGGTAAAAGTCGTTTCCCGCAAGGATGGAAAAGCGGTATTGGAAAAGGAAATACATACAGCCGGAGAACCTGCACAGATACGCTTGACGGCTGATCGGAATGAAATCAAATCAGATGGCAGAGATCTTAGTTTTGTAACAGTGGAAGTACTGGATAAAGATGGTAATCTTTGTCCGAATGCCGATAATCAGATCATGTTCGATGTGCAAGGTGCAGGATTCATTGCCGGTGTAGACAATGGTAGTCCTGTTTCAATGGAGAAATTCAAAGCTGATCATCGCAAAGCTTTCTATGGGAAGTGCTTGGTGGTTGTTCAAAGTGATGGAAAATCCGGAGGCATCAAACTGACGGCTACATCCGAAGGATTGAAAACGGCAGTGACCGCTATTAAAGCAAAATAAAAGTAACTTGTTAGCGGAATTCATTTCTGAATCAGCTACGAGCTACAGGCTACAAGCTACAAGTGCCTTTCGGAACATAGCGCAGCTACTT
>OGXV01000468.1_pt1 | contig 25832 bp, 30 predicted proteins | sample 1576391 | NCBI WGS metagenome assembly OGXV01 (sample SAMEA3541586, study PRJEB24748) | human gut metagenome | biome: human gut; feature: human-associated habitat; material: faeces | place: China | collected 2012 | reverse complement strand
GCTATATAATTATAAACTATTTATTAAGAAATTACAATAGTAAATATAAAATAACCTTTATTTTTATAAATATTTGTTGACTTTATCTAATCGTTGTTGTATTATATGTGTGATGTTAATATGCTTTATCAAGAGTGGTTGAGGGACAGGCCCAGTGAAACCACAGCAACCTGCATTTGTAAGGTGCTAATACCTGCGGCTTACCGAGTGATGATAGCTAAGTGCACACGCTCGTTACGTGTGCTTTTTTCTTTCTAAAGCAATTAACAATTTTTTTGATGAGAGGAATATATTATGTCAAAACATTTGTTTACAAGTGAATCTGTAACAAAGGGTCATCCTGATAAAATTTGTGATCAAATTTCAGATTCTATTCTCGACGCAATGCTCGAGCAAGACCCGCAAAGCCGTGTAGCATGCGAAACTACTTGCACAACAGGCCAAGTTCTTGTTATGGGTGAAATTACAACTAAAGCTACGGTTGATATCCCGTCAATCGTAAGAAAAACCGTTTGCGATATCGGTTATGACGACGATAAGAAAGGCTTTAACGGCAACACCTGTGCGGTTTTGCTTGCTCTTGACCGTCAGTCACCTGATATTGCTATGGGTGTTGATAAATCATTAGAGCTTAAGAATGACGAAGAAGATGAATATAACCTCAACGGCGCTGGTGACCAAGGTATGATGTTCGGCTACGCTTGCAATGAAACTAAGGAGCTTATGCCGCTTCCTATCAGTCTTGCTCACAAGCTTGCTCTTAAGCTTACAGAGGTGAGAGAAAACTGTACATTGCCTTATCTTTATGCCGACGGTAAAACCCAGGTTACGGTTGAATATGACGATGACAAGCCTGTAAAGGTAACTGCTGTTGTTGTTTCAAGCCAGCACAGCGCTGACGTTGAGCTTTCTCAACTTAGAAACGATATTATCGAAAAGGTTATTAAAACTACTATTCCTAATAATCTTATTGACGATGATACAGAATATTTTGTAAATCCTACCGGTAGATTCGTAATCGGCGGCCCTCACGGTGATTCAGGTCTTACAGGCCGTAAAATTATTGTTGATACATACGGCGGATATGCTCGCCACGGCGGCGGTGCATTCAGCGGTAAGGACCCAACTAAGGTTGACAGAAGCGCCGCTTATGCTTCCCGTTGGGTAGCAAAAAATATCGTTGCCGCAGGTCTTGCAGATAAGTGCGAGGTTGAGCTTGCTTATGCAATCGGCGTTGCAAAGCCTGTTTCTGTTATGGTTGATACGTTCGGCACAGGTAAGCTTGATGACGAAAAGATTGCAGATATTGTTAATAATGTGTTCGACCTTCGTCCGTCTGCAATTATCGACAGGCTTGACCTTAGAAAGCCGATTTATAAAAATGTTGCTGCTTACGGTCATATGGGCAGGGAAGACCTCGGTGTTTCTTGGGAAAAGACCGATATGGTTGATGAAATCAAAAAGTATATGTAATCATACTATAAAAATCATACGAAAAAAGCTCGGATTGCTCCGAGCTTTTTGTTTTGTATGATATGGGTAATTATTGTTTGTAATCAGTTGGCGGCTATGCCATATTATAAAGTTAACGCAAAATCAATACATTTTTTGAATAAATCTTTTCTTTGCTTTTCTGTCATTGTCCATTTCCATGATTTCCCATTTTCGTTTAATGGATGTTTGTCCGATGCGATAAGAATTGAAATTGAATTTAAACCGAGATATTTGCTGATTGAATATATTGCAGATGTTTCCATATCAACTCCGATTGCTCCTTTGCTGCGCCATAATTCCTCTTTAAAGAAAGTTTGACGATATACCGCATCAGTTGATACAATAGGGAAATTGTATGAATTATTCATAAATTTCGTTGCTTTTTCCAAAAGCATTGCATCAGGTTCAAAAAATTCAGCGTTTTCATAATAATGCAAAGAGGTTCCTTCTTCGCTAAATGCTTTATTAGGAATTAAAATATCACCACTGTTTACATTACTTGAAAAAGTACCAAACATACCTATTGTTATTATGTTTTTAACATCTAAAGCGGCAAGAGTTTCAATGGTATCAACTGCTTGAGGTGCTCCGTATCCGCCGTGCAAAAAGCAAATATCCGAATTTTTAATTTTATAAATGGGACAAGAATTTAAAAAACGTGGAAAATGATTACTGATTTTTTTAGTTTTATAATGTTTAGTCGTATATTCAATACCGCCACGCATAAAAAACAAAATTGCTGTTTTTGGTAGTTTGTCTATTTTATTACTGTGCGAACTCGCTATATGTTCTTTAGCATTGATTATGGCAGGTGTATTATCGTTTTCAAATTTCCACATAGTTCTTCCTCATTAAAAATAAAGGGTGAACTGTGTTCACCCTCAAAGAGTTATTATAATTTCTTATCCTTATCAAGCGCTTTATCAACTGCATTATGAACTGCCGCTTCAAAGCCGTCTGCCTGAAGTGAGGTTACGCCCTCAATAGTTGTACCGCCGGGAGAGCAAACATTATCGATAAGCTGCCATGGATGCTCGTCGCTTTCCAAAATCATTTTTGCACTGCCTAATACGGTTTGAGCAGAAATTTTAAGCGCATCGCTTTTTTTCATTCCGTTTTTAACTCCTGCACGTGCCATTGCGTCAATAAACATATATGCAAAAGCAGGTCCGCAGCCGCCGATAACACCGAAAAGAGGGAAGTAGCTTTCATCAAGGCAAAGTACCTGTCCTATTCCGTTTAAAAGGCTTTCAACGTTAGTTTTGTCCTCGTCGGTTACTGAATCATTAAAGCAATAAGCAGATATAGCCTCACCGACTTTAGCGTTGATGTTTGGCATAACACGAACAATTTTAGCTTTGCATTTTAAATTGCTTTCGATAAATTCAATTGTTTTTCCTGCGGCAATTGAGATGATTAATTTATCCTTAATTTCACCGTCAATTGCTTTTAATACGCTTGCCTGAACATTTGGCTTGACTGCAAGAAAAATAATGTTGCTTGATTTTACAACGTCTTTTTCGTTTTCACAAATGTTTATATCTTTATTTTCTTTAAGCTTTTTGGTTGCACCGTCAAAAATGTCATAAGCATTTATATCCTTTTCGCTTACGACGTTATTATTCATAATTCCGTTAATAATGGCAGTCGCCATATTTCCGCAGCCTATAAAACCTATCTTCATATTTACACTTCCTTTGATTTTCTTTTTTTATAATAGCATTATTTTGCTTATTAATCAATGTTTTTGTTATCTTTTAGCTTTCTGTATTTTTCTTTTGTGGCGAGTCCGCCTCTTATGTGACGCTCAGCCTTGTTGTGCTCAAGCACCTCTTTAACCTCACTGCAAAGCAGGGGATTAATCATTGCAAGGCGCTTTGTTACGTCATTATGTACGGTAGATTTACTGATATTGAAAACTATTGCTGCTTGCCTGACAGTAGCACCTGTTTCAATTATATAATGTCCTAAATCGATACAACGTTTTTCCACATTACCAATCAAAGAATTTCACCTTCCTTGGTAATGTATATGGAAAGTAAACAAAAAATAGAACAAACCCCACGTCAATGACGAGGGGTTTTTAATTATTGTGCTTGTGTAGTTGTATTGTTGTCTTTAATAGAATCGCCGATTAAATCTGCAAGCGTTTTCATTTGAAGTTCATCAACAGAATCATAAGTGTTTGTTTCCGCTTCTTTGTCGTCTTCCATAAGAGTAAGGGTGAGAACCTTGCCTTTAACCTTGTATTTATAAACAACCTGTGCGTTAGTATTAGGATTTGTCAAAGTGATTTTATTGCCTTTTACAGTATATTCGCCTGAAAAATTAACTGTAGACAAATAAGAATCATACGTTCCGTCATCATAAAATACATAAGCGGATAATCCCGGCGATTTTTGACTTTGCCACTTGCCGACAAGCTTGTCCTGATGCGCTGTTGCTGCTTCAATTGCAGTAGCAGGGCTTTGGTCTGTTGCAACGCAATAAATTCCGCCTGCAACTAAAAGTGCGAAAATAATTGCGGCAATAATAATTATAGCTGTTTTAGCTTTAGACAATTTTACTTTTGCCATAATATCTTAGTCCTTTAAACCTTTATTTTTTAACAAAGTATCAATTTTTGCAGAGCTGTCGAGAAGACTTGAAACAGACATATCGTGATTTAATGTGTCAATCAAATATGCAGCATATTTTGAAAGCTCAACGCTTACATACCATTCTCTGTCCAAAAGCTCCTGCGGCTGATATACACCGTTAGTAGTAAACACTCTGTAGAATACACCGTCTTTATAAGCTTTATCAAATACATCAAGACCGTTGCAGAAGAGACCGAAAGTTGTGCACACAAAAATTCTGCCGCAACCTAAGTTCTTAAGCTTCATAGCAACCTCAAGCATAGATTCACCTGATGAAATCATATCGTCAACAATGATAATATCTTTGCCTTTAACGGAATCACCGAGATATTGATGCTCAACGATTGGATTTCTGCCGTTTACAACTCTTGTATAATCTCTTCTCTTGTAGAACATACCAAGATTAACTCCAAGCTGTGTAGCAAAATAAATACATCTGTGAAGTGCGCCTTCGTCAGGAGAGATAATCATTAAATGGTCCTTATCAACATTTAAGTCTTCAACATTGTTGACAAGTGCCTTAATCATCTGGTAAGTCGGCATAACATTTTCAAATGATTTGTCAGGAATTGCGTTCTGTACTCTTTGGTCGTGAGCGTCAAACGTAATAATGTTTTCAACACCAAGATGAACGAGCTCCTTAAGAGCCATTGCACAGTCAAGTGATTCTCTTGAACTTCTCTTGTGCTGTCTGCCCTCGTAAAGCATAGGCATAATAACAGAAACTCTTTTTGGTTTTGAACAAAGCGCTGAAATAACTCTCTTAAGGTCAGCGAAATGATCGTCGGGTGACATATAAACCTTTCTGCCGTACATATCATAGCTGCAGCTGTAGTTAAATACGTCACATACAATATAAATATCGTAACCTCTTACGCTTTCGTTAATAACACCTTTGCCTTCGCCGCTGCCGAAACGGGGAATAGATACATCAATTTTATATGTATCTCTTTGATAGCCAAAGAAAGCAATTGACTCAGCATGCTCACTTGCTTGAGTTTTGCGCCATTTAACGAGGTACTGGTCAATTTTGTCCGTTAATTCTTCGCATCCCGGCATACCGATTATGCCAAGCGGACCGATTGGAATAGTGTTAATACTGATTGCTGTTTGTCTTGCCATAGTAATATGAAACTCCTCTCAAATGTTCACGTGTATTCTACAATAAAAGCACATTATTGTAAATAGATTTTTAAGAATTATACTGATTTTTATTTATTCAACAATATTTTTCTCCTTTTTTCTCGCTCTTTTGTTAAGTTTTAAAGAAGATTTACTGAATATATAATAACCGCATAATCCAAATGCAGTAATTGCCGTAACCGCTATGCCGTAAACAAGGCCTGATGGAGTATATTTATATTCGATTTGATGATTACCCGCAGTTAATTCAATTGCAAGAAGAGTACCGCCGATTTCAAATGTTTCTGCCTTTTTGCCATCGACATATACGCTCCAGCCGTCATCATAAGGAATTGATGAATATAAATAACAATTTTCTTTTGAGAAAATTGTACCTTTAATTGATGTGTCGTTATAAGATGATACATTTAAAGTGTTCTTGGAAAGAGAATTGTAAGCATTTTTTAATACCGAGTCATCGCAACTGTAGCAATAAATATCAAACGATGTGCTCTCACTTTCCATAGTTCCGCCGTCAAGCGTGACCTTAACTTCATCGCCTTTATTGTGGAAACCAAGGTCAAGTATATATTCCTCATCTGTGTTTTGCGTAATATCAGATACTTTTTCAGAATTAACAGTTATGCTCTTTAAATCGCTTGACTTAACATAAAGATAAAGGTTTCCGTCGATAGTAGGTGACAGCGTAATTGTTTCTGTGCCGTATTTTGATGAAGCATCGCTTTTATTAAGCCAATATGTTCCGTTTTCAGTAACGTCATCACCTGTTACTGAGTCAAAGTCGGTACTGATATAATCAACGTTTTTAAACACATTTGAATATCCCGTTGCAAGCTTTATAAAGTCACTTTGAATTTCAAACGGATTGCCCTCATCTGTTATCCAATCCTCAATATTTGAATTAACACAGTAGGCGATAGGCAGATTATACTTGTTTTCATATACATTTGACTTTTTGTTTTTGGTTGTATATTTCTTTTTATAAAGATTAGAAGAAGGAGCCAAGCTTACATCGGTTTGAATTAAATATTTAATGTTAAACATCATATTGTATACAGGTGTTTGAGGATTGTAAGTATAGCTGTTAATTCTATTACCAAACATTCCTAAGCTGTGCTGAAGCTCTGAATATGATTCGTATGCCATTGACGAAAATACGGATATTCCGTTATAGCCGTAATAAGACGGGTCCATACGTGTATTTAGATAGCAAAGCTCCGTTCTATAGAAGTCTTTATCATTTGAGTCAATATGTTTGATTGCATCGGTATATGTGGAAAAATTTTCTTTATAGTTTCCGTTTTCCTGATTAAGAGGTATTCCGGTAACGGCGCTTATAACTGTTTCACCGACTAAAAATACTATAAGAACAAATGCTGTCAGTCTTTTTTGAATATTCTTGTTTTTAACGATAAGAAGATATCCGCACCAAAGTGCAACTAAAATAATTGTTGCATAAATGGTACCGTTAGTCATTTTGTTAGTAAGAAATTTTTGAGCTAAAATAACGATTGCAATAATGCCAAGTCCCGAATATACGATATCTTTAATATTAATTGCTTTGAAATTAATTAAGGTTTTATATCCCATAACAGCAACTATAAATGAATACATATACGAAAAACGATATGGCAAATCATTAGGAAAATGGAATGCGTGCCAAATATAGTTTGCACAGTTATTGTTGAAACAGAAAATAAAGAAAACCATCAAAAGCACGTAAGTCGCTTTTTCTTTAAGACTTATTTTGTTGTTAAGTAAGAATAACGGCAACAATATAAGCGTCAAAATGCCGGTATATACATTAGGGAGAACGTTGTCGCCACTGCTTCTTATAGTTGTTTCGAGAATTGCAAAGTGAGAGGTTATGAAGTCAAGAATGTCAAAATAGCTTGTGAATGTATCAGGGAAAGTGCCTGACGTTGCAGAACTGTTCTTTAATATCATAAACACCGGTATTAAAGTAATAGCGCAAAACATTGCCGCAATGACGCTTCCTAAAGCAAATTTAACCCCTCTGTTAATAAAAGTGTTATTCATCAATGCTTTTGTTGAATATTTCTTTTCAAATTTTGCATTAGGATTGAGTTTGCCGTCATTTTTGTATGAAATAATGAAGTATGCAATGAAATATATTACTGCGAATATACAACTCATATAGCCCATATAATAATTTGCAAAGAAAAGCAAAATCATTGAAAGAGTATATAGCTTAATGTCTCCTTTATTGAAAATTCTTTCAATTCCGAGAACGATAAGCGGAAGCATAATCATTCCGTCAAGCCACATAATATTCCAATAATATGCAAGGAAATATGCGCTAAAGGCATAGAGTACGCCGAATGCACTTACATAATAATTATTTTTGCCAAAGCTGCTCTTTAAGTAGTAACTGAATGTGGTTGCACTTAATATGCATTTTAATCCAACTAAAAAGGTAATGGCAAATGCAATATCCTCCTTATTAAAAAGGAAAATTAAAAATGAAAGCGGGCTTGACAGATAGTTTAGATAATTGCCTAAAAAGCTTGAGCCGCCGCCCGTTGTCCAAGAATAAAGCAGGCTTTTGTGTTCAACTATTCTGTCATAAAGCTCGGCAAAAAGCGGTCCGTATTGATGATAAAGGTCCATTCTCATAACAGTTGTATCGCCAAACGGAAATGCTGAATAAATGATATAAAGAATGCTTATACATAAGAGTGCTAAGGCAGAGGATAAAAATACATATCTGTTTTTATAAAAGGTTTTATATATTCTTGACTGTTTTACACTTATTGCCTCATATCCGCAATCAAAAACGAGTGTCCTGTCATAAATATAGTTAAATAAAAAAGAAGTTATAATGGCTATAAACCAAACAAACGTGATTGGCATATCAAGCATATTTTTAAACCCAAATTCCGAAAGTTTATAAAAGCCGAAGTTAACTGCTGCTCTGATTATAAAAAATATTATTTGTTTAGCGTTTGAAGCTAACATCTTTTTGCCAAACACAAATTTTCTTTCAAGCAAAAATGAAATAATACTTGCCGTGATAAAAGCGATGATACAGCTCGGTGCAACTGCAACGCCGATAAAAACTTTTAATATCTGTTTTAATGCAAATAGAACAAAAAGCGAAACCGTAGCCATAAGAGTATAGCTAACCGTTTCGCCGTTAATAAATTTGTTTGTTTTTGTGTTGATAGTTATATTGCTATTCATTACTGCAACCGCACTTCCGTAAATATTATAATTATATACATATAATATCACATTTGCTTTTCTACTTCAACTGAAAATTTGTTATATTTTTCAAAAATTCAGCATACTATTAAGCAAGGTGATTTTATGGACAATATTTTTTCTGTTTTAGAGCACTTTCCGAGCGATTTAAAAAACTGCTTTTTGTCATTTGATGTATCTGTTTTGTCAAAAATAACTGAGATTAGGCTTAGAGTTAATAAACCTATAGTTATTTATATTCTTGATAAACCTTTTTTTATCAGTAAATATGACAAGCTTATTAATCATTATTTGAACGATTGCAGATTTATCAGCGATGATGAGTTTATATTTATTCTCGACAGTTTCTGTAATAATTCGTATCATACAAATATGCAAACAATGATTGACGGATACGTTACAGATAAATTCGGTTCAAGAATAGGTATAGCAGGTGAAGCCGTTTATAAAAACAACTTAATTTCAAGCGTTAAGAATATAAGCAGTCTTAACATAAGAATATCTCATAATGTTGTTGATTGTTCGAAAAATATTTTAAATATTCTTTTCGCAAATTCAACGCCAAGTGTTATTATTGCAGGTCCGCCTTCAAGCGGCAAAACAACAATATTAAGAGATATGACCCGCCTTTTATCAAGCGGATATGCAGGAGAATATAAAAAAATAAGCGTTATTGATGAAAGAAAAGAACTTTCTTCCGGCTTTGATGTCGGAATTAATACAGATGTTATATCCTCGTATAAAAAAGCTAAGGGAATCGAATTGGCAGTAAGAACGCTTTCGCCTGAATTAATAGTTTGTGACGAAATAGGAAACTCGGATGAAGTAGAGGCAATAAAATTCGGTTTTTCAAGCGGTACGTCGTTTATTTTATCTATCCATTTAAAATCAATTAATGATTTAATGAGAAATCAAATAGCTATTCAGCTTATCTCTACTCGTGAATTTTCGCACATTGTTTTTTTACACGCAATTGATGAAGGATTTGACATTATCGATTTGACGGAGGATGGAAATGAAAACGGCAGGAATTCTAATGATATTAGGAATATCTATACTCCTTTCAGCGAGTATATGTAAGTACGAGAAAAGCAAAATTGATTATTGTGATAAGATGGTGTTCTTAGGTTCAAAAGTAATGGTTTTATTAAAAACTACTAATCCTGAAACAGAAAAAATTTTTGATTTACTCAATAACAGTGAAAAGCTTAAGGATATTGATTTAAATAATATAATTTCATCTTCACCTCTTAAAAGAGAAGAAAATGAAAAAATATACGATTACATAAATTCAATAGGAAAATATGACTCTCAAACTCAAATAAATGAGGCAAACGAATTTTGCGAAACATTTAGAATATTAAAAGATTATTATCAGCAATATTATACTGCTCATTATAAAATAATATATGCTCTCGGCTTAGGAATAGGCTGTTTAATAGCAATCTTGCTGATATAGGAGGATAAATGGATATTAGTTTTATCTTTAAAATTGCAGCAATAGGAATAATAGTTGCTGTGCTTAATATGGTTTTAATAAGAAGCGGCAGGGAAGAGCAAGCAATGCTTACAACCCTTGCCGGTGTAATAGTTGTATTAATGATGATTATTCCGCAAATAAGCAATTTGTTTTCAGCCGTTAAATCACTTTTTGACTTATGATTAAGGTTGTAGGAATTGTATTGACGGCACTGATTATTAATATTGTGCTGAAAAATTATTCGAAAGAATTTACTTTTCTTATAAACATAGTATGCACAATAATTATTTTCACGTTAATATCAAAAGATTTAAAAGGAATAGTTGACAGGCTGACGTCAATAAGTAATGAAATTTCCGTTTTATTACCATACATAAAAATAATGCTTAAAATTCTCGGAATATCTATGATAGCTCAATTGCTTTCGGATTTGTGCAGGGATAACGGCGAAAATACGCTTGCAAACCAAACGGAGCTGTCGGCAAAAATTATTATTCTTGTAACTGCATTGCCGCTTTTTACAACGATTATGGATATTATGATAGGAATGCTTAAATGAAAAGAAAAATTAAAATACTCGTAATGTTTATTTTTATGCTTATGCTTGTTTTTCCCGATGTGTGTTTTGCTGAGGAAAAAATTGCAGATTATCAATCACAACTTGATGAATATGATTTATCGTCATTTGATTTGCTCGATGACGATACCGCAAGTCTTTTAGATGAACTCGGAATTGACGATTTTGATTATGAAAATATCAGCACTATATCGTTTAAACAAATTATAGATTATATTTCATCTGTTTTCTCAAAAAATGCACAAGGTCCTTTAAGATGCTGCCTGATATTGATTTGCTTTATAATATTGTCATCAATCGTTAAATCGTTTGATATGCACCTGTCAAGCGACTCTGTTTCAGATATGTATGCAACGGTTTCAAACCTCGTCGTTGCAATATTCTTGGTGACGCAGATTTATCCTTCTATGAAGCTTGCTTGCTCGGCAATCAAATTATGTTCTGATTTTACATATGCTTTTTTTCCTGCGTTTTGCATAATTTGCGCAACGAGCGGTGCAGCAATGACTTCGTTTAGCGTAAACGGCAGTCTTCTTTTGTTTTCTCAAGCCTTGAATTTTATATCATCTAATGTGTTTTTGCCGATTGTAAATTCATTTATGGGTATATCCGTTTGCTCCTCTATCAGACGTGATTTGAATATGGGCAGTATCGTGTCTGCTTTAAGAAATTTGATAACAAAAGCAATTTCGGCTTTGTCTGCAATTTTTGTGTCGTACTTGTCACTTAAAACTGCTGTCGCATCGAGAGCCGATGCTCTTGGCTTGCGTTCGGTCAGATTTGCAATTAATTCTGTTGTTCCTATTATCGGCAGCTCAATAAGCGAGGGACTTTTATCAATTCAAAGCTATTCAAGCCTTATTAAAACAAGCGTGGGAATAGTAGGAATTATTGCAATATCGGCTATTTTTTTGCCTGCGATAATTAATATAACCCTTTGGCGGCTTTCGATTTCTGCTGCAAATATTTGCTCTAAGGTGTTTTTCGACAGCGAATCAAGCACAGTTTTGGAAGCGTTTTCAAGCGTTTTGCTGATAATAAATGTTTTGTTAATTTTATCAATGGTAACAACGATTATATCATTAGGAATTTTAGTGGCATCGAAAACGGTGAATGTATGAAGTATTTAAACGATTGGACGTATACAGTTTGTATCACTCTTATTTTTTCTATAATTTTCTCTTTGCTTCTTCCTAAAAACTCAAACGGCAAAGTAGGGAAAATTATTATTACCGTTTTTATTATGTTATCACTTATTGCGCCTTTTAAAGCAAACGGATTTGATTTGAGCTTTGAAGGTATAAAAGTAATCAACGAACAGCAAACGGAAAACAAGGAGAAATCATACAGCACAACTATTAAATCAAATATTGAAAAAACACTTAATGACGGTAATTATAAAAATTCTAAGGCAAAAGTTAACGTTAAAATCAAAGATGATGAGCTTTATATCAAATCAGTTGAAATATATATATTAAATGAATATGACAAATCAGAGGTTAAAAAATATATTTTTGATAAGCTCGGAATAAATGCGCAGGTGTATTATATTGGTGAATAAAATAAAAGATGCAATAAATTTTATGCTTAAATCCGATGGCAAAAGAGCAAAAATAATAGTTGCTATGGGGCTTGTTGCAATTGTTTTAATTGCTTTTTCTTCGTTTTTTCAGTCAAATGACAATAAAGCGACCGAAAAAGAAGAGTCGTTTGATTATTCGCAATACAGCGATGAAACCAAAAAACAGCTGACAAATATCGTATCCTCTATTGACGGAGTGGGTGACTGTGAGGTGATGATTACATTTGAGTACAGTAGCGAAAATGTGTATGCGACAGACAGCGAAAACAAAAACGATGAAAGTTCTCAAAGCAATAAAGACGAATATGTTTTATATGACTCGCAAAGCGGAGAAAAGGCTTTGCTTATCAAGGAAAAATATCCGACCGTTCAAGGCGTAAGCGTTGTTTGTTCGGGTGGTGATAACGTGGAGGTTCGTGAGGCGGTAATTAATACCGTTACCTCTCTTTTTAATATATCGGCAAACAGAGTTTCTGTTTCTAAAATAAAATCAAAAGGGTGATTATTTTGAAAAAAGAAAATATGAAAAACGATAAACCAAAAAAGAAGAAAAAAGAAAAAACCATACTTACCGAAGAACAAATCAAAAAGAGAAAAACAAGAAATTCACGCATTGTTGCGTGCTGCTTCTTGCTTTTGCTCGGCGTAGGCGTTGCCGGCAATTGGTATTGGGAAAACAGTGATATATCAGCAAAGGTAAGTTCGATTTCATCCGGCAGAGATAAGGTTTTGGGCGAGGCAACATATGTAGATGCCACTACAACAAAGCCTGTCAAAGAAAATGCATATTTTTCCTCTGCACGAGTTGACAGGCAAACTGCAAGAGACGAAAGCCTCGAAAAACTTCAAAAAATTATTGACTCAACAAAGGACACGGATAAGGCGCATATCGCCGCAGCTGATAAAATAGCTTCAATTTCGGATATAATATCAACAGAGAATAAAATAGAAACCCTTGTTAAAGCAAAAGGCGTTAATAATTGTATTGCAGTTATTAACGAAGATGCAACAAAAGTTAATGTTATTGTTGATACTAAAGATTTAACGGACCAAATAGTTTTACAAATTAAGGAAATAACCGTTTCTCAGCTTGGTTGCAGCTATGAGGATGTCACTATTATTCAGTCAAACTAAATTCATAAATATTTTATATTAATATCTTGTATATTTATTCAGTTTGTGTTATAATGGTTCAAAATCAAGGAGGCTTAATTATGGAAATAATTTCAAAAAGCTCTATGGGTGAGCTTATTATATCCGATGAGGTTCTTTCATCAATCGCAGTTAATGCGGCTAAGGATGTTGATGGTGTTTCTTCGTTTTGCAACAAACCCGTTGATGTTGTAAATACAATTAAGCAGGGTAGTCTTAAGGTTATGAGTCCTGTAAGAATTAAGCAGGAAAATGACAGCTTTACTATCAGCATTTATATCAACATAGCTCCCGGTAAAAAATTCCAAACTGTTGCTACTCAAGTGCAAAGTGCAGTTAAGGAATCAGTGCAAAATATGACGGGTAAGCTTGTAACTAAAGTAAATGTTATTGTAGCCGGTATTGATTTTGAAGAGCCTGTAAGCTCTGTTGAACCTTGTGAAACTGAAGAGTAGCAAAATCTGCCGACAATAGATTTTTGTCGGCATTTTATTTTGCATAAAATATTTAGGAGATACATAGATGAAAAGAAGTGAAATGAGAGAACAAGCGTTTCTTTTAACGTTTGAGGGGCTTTTTTCAAGCGGTCAAGATATTGATGAAGTAATCGAACTTTACAGCGAAAATGTTGAAGCGGTAAGCAAATATGCAAAGGATGTGTTTGTCGGCGTAAAAGGTTCAAAAAATGAGCTTGATGAGATAATTAATAAGTATTCAAAAAGTTGGAAAGCCGCAAGGCTTCCTAAGGTTACGCTTGCTATTCTTTACGTTGCGCTTTATGAGATGAAAAACGTTGATGACGTTGCCGACAGTATTGCAATTAATGAAGCTGTTGAGCTTGCAAAAAAATACGCTTCAAGCAATGACGCATCATATATCAACGGCGTTCTCGGCGCTGTTTCAAGGGGTTAATTATGTATCTTGGATTTGATACAAGCAATTATACAACCTCTGCGGCTTTGTTTGACGGCAACGATATAATTCAGGCAAAGAAACTTTTGCATGTCAAAGCAGGTGAGCGTGGACTAAGGCAAAGCGACGCTGTTTTTCAGCATACAGTCAATATGCCTGAAATTTTGGCTGAACTTGAATATGACAAGTCAAGTATTGATGCCGTTGCAGTAAGTACAAGACCGAGAAATATTGAAAAAAGTTATATGCCGTGCTTTATGGTGGGAAAGGGTATTGCTGATGCTGTTTCTAAATTCACATCATCAAGGCTTTATTATACATCTCATCAAGTTGGCCATATTTTAGCGGCGCTTTATTCCGTCGGAAGGCTTGATTTGGTTGAACGTCAATTTATTGCTTTTCACGTTAGCGGAGGAACAACTGAGGCGCTTCTTGTCACACCGGATAAAGATGAAATTATCAAAGCGCAAATCATTGCTCAAAGCCTTGATTTAAAGGCAGGACAGGCTATTGACAGAACAGGTGTGCTTCTCGGTTTAAATTTTCCTTGCGGAAAGGAACTTGACAAATTTTCTCTGTTAAGCGATAAGAACTTTAGAATTAAACCTTCTATGAGGGGTCTTGACTGCTCACTTTCCGGTATTGAAAATAAGGCTAAGGCGATGATAGAAAACGGCGAAAGTAAGCAAGATATTTCCAAGTTCGTTCTTACGTATATTTCAACTTCGCTTGAAAAAATGACAGAGCTATTGCTTGAAAAATATGGGGATTTACCTCTTGTATTTGCAGGCGGCGTAATGTCTAACACGCTTATTAAAACAAATTTAGTAAATAAATTTTCGGCATATTTTGCAAAGCCTGAGTTTAGCTGTGACAATGCCGCAGGAATTGCAATATATGCTTATTTGAAAGATATTATATGAATATTAACGCATTAACGGTTACACAAGTTAATACTTATATTAAAGCTATTCTCGATGAAAATGTGCATTTAAAAAATATTTATATTGTGGGTGAAATCAGTAATTTTCTCCATTATTTTCGTTCCGGTCATATGTATTTCACACTTAAGGACGATAACTCACAACTTAAAGCGGTTATGTTTTCATCAAATGCAGAAAGGCTTAAATTCAAGCCGTCTGACGGAATGAAGGTTCTTTGCAGAGGCAGAATTTCTGTATACGACAAGGACGGAGCATATCAGTTTTATGTTGACGATATGCAACCTGACGGTATAGGAACACTTGCTATTGCTTTTGAACAGCTTAAGGATAAACTTTCAAAAGAAGGCTTGTTTGATGAAATCTACAAAAAGCCAATACCTAAATTTCCGAAGAAAATAGGTGTTGCTACCTCGGATATGGGTGCGGCAATTGAGGATATAAAAAATATTACAAAAAGAAGATATCCTATTGCTGAACTTGTCGTTGTACCGACTGTCGTTCAAGGTGACAGCGCACCGGCGGATATATGCAAATCAATTAAAATTCTTGATTTAAGAGACGATATTGATGTAATCATCGTCGGTAGAGGCGGCGGCTCACTTGAGGATTTGTGGGCTTTTAATACAGAACAGGTTGCCAGGGCGGTTTTTGAATGTGAAACTCCGATAATTTCTGCCGTAGGTCATGAAACGGATTACACAATTTGCGATTTTGTGTCGGATTTAAGAGCACCTACTCCGAGTGCTGCGGCAGAACTTGCTGTACCGGATTCGGCAACATTAATTAATTATTTTGATGGTATAAAAAACAGATTATTATCTTATTTGCATAACAAAATTGATAAGGAATATCAACTTCTTGACAATTTGCTTATTAATACGCCTTTAGAAAATATGAATGATTTCATTAATCTGAAATATGATGATTTGGCTGTTTTGCAAGCAAGACTTGTTGATGCCTACTCATATTTTATTGAGCAAAAAAATAACGAGTTTAAAAATAAAATATCTCGTCTTGACGCCTTGAGTCCGCTTAAAATTCTTTTACGGGGATACACATTTGCATCTATTAATAATAATGCAATAAACGATATTAACAGCGTTAAAGTGAACGATGAGATTGATATAACTTTTTATAACGGAAAATCTAAATGTATAGTTAAAGAGGTAACACCCAATGAGTGATGAAATAAAATATGAAGATGCTGTTAAAGAGCTTGATGAAATAGTATCTAAGCTTGAAAATGGTACTGTTTCTCTTGACGAGAGCATTAAACTTTTTGAAAAAGGAACTAAGCTTGCAGGTATTTGCAGTGATAAGCTAAAAAAAGCAGAGCAAAAGATTACTATGCTTACTAAGGAGAATAATAATGACTGAAACGGAATTTAAAAATATTCTGACAAATGATATAAAAAAAGTTGAACACACACTTTTGTCTTTTCTTCCTGATTGCAAGGACGGTCAAGAAAGTGTTGTTCAGGCTATGGAATACAGTCTTGTAAACGGAGGCAAAAGACTTAGACCTGTTTTTACGCTTGAGTTTGCACAAGCATGCGGTGGAAGCAGAGAAGATGCGTTGCCCTTTGCGTGCGCTATGGAATATGTTCATACATATAGTCTCATTCACGATGATTTGCCTTGTATGGACAATGATGATTTAAGGAGAGGTAAGCCGAGTTGTCATAAAGCATTTGGCGAGGATACCGCTCTTTTGGCGGGAGATGCGCTTTTGACTCACGCATTTGAAATTATTGCATCAAGCGATCTTTCTGATGATAAAAAGGTTTCCGCATCTCTTCTTCTTGCTCAAAATGCAGGCGTAGGCGGAATGATTGGCGGTCAGGTTATTGACCTTATTTACGAAAAAGAAAATCCTACAGTTAAGCAGCTTTTAAATGTATACAGAATGAAAACAGGCGCACTTATTTCCGCTGCATGCCTTATGGGTTGTATCAGCGCCGGAGCTGATGAAGAGAAAATGTCAGCAGCTTCTAAATTTGCTTATTCACTCGGTATTGCATTCCAAATCCAAGATGACATTTTAGATATTGTCGGTGATGAAAAGGAACTTGGCAAACCTGTTGGCTCTGATGTTGAAAATGAAAAAATCACCTATGCTGCACTTGTCGGTATTGAAAAAGCAAAATCAGACGTTAAAAAGCTTACAAATGCGGCTGTAAATCAACTTGATATATTTGAAAACAGTGATTTTTTGAAAGCGCTTGCTTTATCACTTGTCAATCGTAAAAAATAGCTTTAATCATTGAAAAGGGAAATATTATGTCTGTTCTTGATAGGGTTAATTCTCCTAAAGATTTAAAAAAACTGAATGATAAAGAGCTTGAAGTGTTATGCGACGATATACGTGAATTGTTGATTAATACTGTTTCCAAAACAGGCGGTCACCTTGCTTCTAATTTAGGTGTTGTTGAACTTACAGTTGCCATGCACAAGGTTTTTAACAGCCCTGTTGACCAAATTGTGTTTGATGTCGGCCATCAGTGCTATACTCATAAAATTCTTACCGGCAGGAAGGACAAATTTGAAACCTTACGTACCGAAGGCGGAATCAGCGGATTTACCCGTCCTGTTGAAAGTGAACATGATATTTTTTCTTCAGGTCACAGTTCAACATCAATCTCTGCCGCTGTCGGTCTTGCAAGGGCTAAGCAGATTAAAGGCGAAAAGGGCAAGGTTGTTGCAGTTATCGGTGATGGCGCCTTGACCGGCGGTCTTGCATACGAGGCACTTAATAATTCAGGAAACGATAACAGTAATCTTATAGTAGTTTTGAATGATAATAATATGTCTATCAGCAAAAATGTCGGCTCAATGGCTAAAAATCTGACTACTATACGCACATCTAAAAGATACGTAACTTTTAAATCTAATTTTCAGCACCGACTTGCAAGAATCCCTAAGGTTGGAACTCAGATTAACAGATTTTTTACATATATTAATACTAAAATCAGAAAAATGATTTACAAATCCACATTCTTTGAGGATTTAGGTTTTAGATATTACGGTCCGATTGACGGTCACGATATTGATGCACTTGTTGACGTTTTTAATGCGGCTAAAGCCCATAACCATTCAGTTTTAATTCATGTGAATACCGTCAAGGGTAAAGGTTATTATCCTGCCGAGAAAAATCCGACTCAGTTTCACGGTATAGGTAAATTTGATATAAATACAGGTGAGCCGAAAAGTTCAGGAAAGAATTTTTCAGCCTGCTTTGGCGAAACTATGTGTAATTTCGCTAAAAAAGACGCTCGAATTTGCTGTGTTACTGCCGCTATGGCTGAGGGTACGGGCCTTTGTAATTTTGCAGAGGAATTCCCTAAAAGATTTTTTGATGTCGGCATTGCCGAACAGCATGCAGTAACATTTTCAAGCGGTCTTGCAAAAAACGGTTTAATTCCTGTTTTTGCTGTTTATTCAACATTTCTTCAACGTTCGTATGACCAACTTATTCACGATGTCGCAATGCAAAATTTAAAGGTTATTTTTGCAATTGACCGTGCCGGCTTTGTCGGTGAGGACGGCGAAAGCCATCAGGGCGTGTTTGATACTTCTTTTCTTAACTCGGTGATTGGATTAACTGTTTTCGCACCTTCAACATTTGATGAACTTGAAGCTATGTTTTATCAGGCAATTTATAAAATTGACGGCGCAGTCGCAGTCAGATATCCTCGTGGTTGCCAATGCGAAATTCCTCTCGAATATAAATATAATCACGATAACTACAACATTATAGGTGATATAAGTTTGAAAAAATGTGTTGTGTCTTACGGCAGAGAATTTTGCGAATGTGCAAAGGCTTATAAAAATCTTGACGACGCTTTTTTGATTAAACTTAATAAAATTAAGCCGATTGATGAAAGCGTAGTTGAATATCTCAAAAATTGTGATACCGTATATTTTTATGAGGAAAGTGTAAAAAGCGGTTCTGTCGGTGAGATATTTGCTTCACTATTAATTGAAAATAATATTAATGTTCATTTTAAGCATATTGCAATTGACGACGAATTTGTTAAGCAGGCAAGCGTTTGCCGTCAACTTGAGCATTATTATTTAGATACAAATTCTATCATTAAAGAGGTCGATAATGGCTAAGAATAAGACAAGGCTTGACGTTGCTTTGGTAGAAAAAGGACTTGCTGAAAGCAGAGAAAAGGCAAAAGCAATCATTATGTCGGGCATAGTATATGTTAACAATCAAAAATCTGATAAAGCAGGCAAGGACGTTAATCCGGATGATACAATCGAAGTTCGTGGTAAAACTTTAAAATATGTCAGCCGTGGCGGTTTGAAGCTTGAAAAAGCTATGGAATGTTTTCCTATTTCTCTTGAAGGCAAAATTTGTATGGATGTCGGCGCTTCAACGGGAGGCTTTACCGATTGTATGATTATGAACGGAGCAGTTAAGGTGTATTCAGTCGATGTCGGCTACGGTCAGCTTGCTTGGAAACTTCGTACCGATGAACGAGTAGTTAATTTGGAAAGAACTAATTTTCGATATGTAACAGATGAACAAATTAAGGATAAAATTGATTTTTCATCTGTTGACGTTTCCTTTATCTCTCTTAAGCATATTTTGCCAAATCTTAATAAATTCTTAAAGGATGACGGCAGTGCGGTTTGCCTTATTAAGCCACAGTTTGAAGCCGGAAGGGAAAAGGTCGGCAAAAAAGGCGTTGTAAGCGACCCCGCAACTCACCTTGAGGTTTGCGAAAAGGTTATCGGTTTGGCAGTTGAAAACGGTTTTAGCGTTGCAGGTCTTGATTTTTCACCTATTAAAGGTCCTGAGGGTAATATTGAATATTTGATTTATCTGTTAAAATCAAATGAGCCTGTTGTTTATGAAAATGTTGACGCTAAACAATTAGTTTATAAATCACATGAGGAATTATAATGATTATTTCAGTTTTTCCAAATCTTAATAATAAAGGCGTGAGCGTTCTTGCTGTAAATGTAGTTAATAAACTTATCAGCGGCGGCGCAGAGGTATATTTGCCCGAGGAACACGAAGCTGTATTTGCAAAAACAAAAGCGAAATTTGAAACATTTGACAAGGCTATGTCAATTTGTGATTGCGCAATTGCTATAGGCGGCGACGGCACAACGCTTAATATCGCTAAAAAAGCGGCTTTTTTGGGCAAACCGGCACTCGGTATCAATGCCGGCAGGCTGGGCTTTATGAGTGGTATCGAGAGAGATGAACTTGGTTTGCTTGCAAGGCTTATTAATAATGATTATATTATTGACGAACGTCTTATGCTCAAAGCGACGATAGAACGAAACGGCCAGGTGATTTCTTCACATCATTGTTTAAATGATATTGTTGTTTCACGTGGCGATTTTGCAAGACTTATTGATGTATCAATCACTTGTGACGGCAGAAATGTTTCTAATATGAGAAGTGACGGAGTTATCATTTCTACACCTACAGGCTCTACTGCCTATTCAATGGCTGCAGGAGGTCCTGTTGTAAGCCCTGAGGCGGATTGTATTATCGAAACACCGATTTGCCCACATTCACTTATGGACAGAAGCATTATTTTTTCTGCGGATAAAGAATTAATTATTAAAGCAAATAACGATCAAAATAATTCTCCGATTATGACTGTTGACGGTCAGGAGGCTGTCAATTTAGCCCCTGATTGTGAAATACATATCAAGACTTCGGACATTAAAACTAAGCTTATTAAACTAAAACCTGAAAACTTTTACGAAATTCTTAATAAGAAAATTATTGAGAGGAGAGTATAAATGAAAAAGAGAAGACACGCTAAAATATTAGAACTTATCAACTCCCATGATATTGAAACTCAGGAAGAACTTCAGGCTTTTCTTTTGAAAAACGGCTATGAGGTTACACAAGCAACAATATCACGTGATATTAAGGAACTGCGCCTTGTAAAGGATTTGTCAGATAAAGGCAGATACATTTATTCAACAGGTAAGAAAAATAATAATGAAAATGCAAGAAGAACAGGCGGTATTTTCGGGGAATCAATTATTAATGTTGAATACGCTCAAAATATTGTTTGCATTAGATGCTTTTCAGGTATGGCTGTTGCCGTATGCACTGCAATTGACTCAATGGAATGGACAGGCGTCGTAGGTACAATCAGCGGCGATGATACTATTTTTGTTCTTTGTAAAACTGAGGACTTTGCGAAAATATTTACAATGAATATGGAGAAGATTTTAAATGCTAAGAACTCTTGACATTGAAAATATAGCTGTTATTGAAAAGGCAAGCGTTAATTTCAGTGACGGTCTTAATGTTCTGACAGGTGAAACCGGTGCAGGTAAATCTATTGTTGTTGACTCCATTAACGCAATAATGGGTGAGCGTACTTCAAAAGAACTTGTAAGACATAATACCGATTATGGGTTTGTAAGTGCTTATTTTGATGATATTAGCAAATCAATTTGCGATAAGTTAATAGAACTTGGCATTGAGATTGACGAAGAAAATTCACTGCTTTTAAGCCGCAAAATTTCGTCAAACGGTAAATCGCTTTGCAAGGTAAACGGCAAAACTGTTACCGTTTCTATGCTTAAGGAAATAAGTTCGCTTCTTGTTAATGTTCATGGCCAGCATGACAGTCAGGCACTTTTAAATCCTGATTTGCAATATACATATATAGATATGCTTTTAAATGATAAGTCGGTATTATACGATTATAAAAATTCATTTAAAAAGCTTATTGGTGTTCGCAGAAAACTAAAATCACTTGCTAATGATGAGAGCGATAAGGAAAAGCAACTTGAAATTCTTAATTTCCAAATTGATGAACTTGAGGCAGCTGATATCAAAATAGGCGAGAGGGAAGAACTTACTAAAAAACGTGAACTTATTCAAAAGAGTGAGGATATAATAAAGGCACTTAATCTTGCTGTTTCAACTATTAACGGTGATGATGAAAATTCAGGCGTTGAGCAGGCTTGCAACGATGTTTCAAGAATGCTATTTAAATATGATGAAACTAAGGAAATTTTTGACGTATTTAATGACATAAACGATAAGCTGGAACTTGCTAAGGATAAGGCGGAAGCACTTTTAATGTCAATTGATTTCTCACCCGAAGAAATTGAAATGATTGACGAAAGGCTTGACCTTTATTATAAATTTTCTAATAAATACGGAAAAAATGAAGAAGAAATGCTTGATTTTCTTGAAAATGCCAAGCAAAAAAGAAATTCAATTCTTTTTGCTGACGAGGAGCTTGACAGGCTTAATAAAGAATATGACAGCTTATTAAATGACACAGTTAGTCTTGCTGAAAAACTTTCAAATGAAAGAAAAAAGGTTGCATCGGATTTTGAAAAAAACGTAAAAAACGAACTTTCATTCCTCGATATGCCTAAAATGCAGTTCTTTGTTAATTTCGATAAAGGTAATTTATCGTCAACGGGTTTTGACAAAATCGAATTTATGATTTCCGCAAATCCCGGTGAGCCGCCTAAATCATTGTCAAAGGTTGCTTCAGGCGGTGAGCTTTCGAGAATAATGCTTGCAATTAAAAGCATAATATCGTACAATGATACAATCGGAACTTTGATTTTTGACGAAATCGACACGGGTGTAAGCGGCAGAGCAAGTCAAAAAATCGGCTTGAAGCTTAAATCTGTTTCGAAAAACACGCAGGTTATATGTGTTACTCATTCTGCTCAAATTGCTTCAAATGCCAACGAGCATTTTCTGATTCAAAAGAAATTTGATGATAATAAAACTTTTACTTCGGTTACACCGCTTGATTTTGAAGGCAGAAAGAGTGAACTCGCACGTATTATGGGCGGTCTTGAAATAACCGACACTCTTCTTCAAAGCGCAGAGGAATTATTAAATCAAAATTTGTATGGTAATTAACTATGGGAATTAATATTGAACAAAAGGTGAAAAACGGCACTTGTGCCACTTGGTCATTGTAAATTTGTTTTTATTTTAGGAGGATATATAAATGGGAGTTTATGAAGAATTACAAGAAAGAGGACTTATAGCTCAAATTACTAATGAGGACGAAGTAAGAGAGCTTATTAATAATGGTAAGGCTGTATTTTATATCGGCTTCGACCCGACTGCGGACAGCTTGCACGTTGGTCACTTTATGGCACTTTGCCTTATGAAAAGGCTTCAAATGGCTGGCAATAAGCCGATTGCCCTTATCGGCGGCGGTACCGGTATGATTGGTGACCCAAGCGGTAAGACAGATATGCGTAAAATGCTTACACCTGAAATTATTCAGCATAACTGCGACTGCTTTAAAAAGCAAATGTCTAAGTTTATTGACTTTTCAGACGGTAAGGCAATGATGGTTAATAATGCCGATTGGCTTCTTGACCTTAACTATATCAACGTTCTTCGTGAGGTTGGTGCGTGCTTCAGTGTAAACAGAATGTTAAGCTTTGAATGTTATAAGCAGAGAATGGAAAGAGGTCTTTCGTTCCTTGAATTTAACTATATGATTATGCAAAGCTATGACTTCTATACTCTTTATAAGAAATACGGCTGTAACCTCCAGTTCGGCGGTGATGATCAGTGGTCAAATATGATTGGTGGTATGGAACTTATCAGAAGGAAGCTTCAGGGTAATGCAAATGCTATGACAATTACTCTTCTTACCAACTCAGAGGGTAAGAAAATGGGTAAGACCGAAAAGGGCGCTGTTTGGCTTGATGCTGAAAAAACCTCACCTTATGAGTTCTATCAGTATTGGAGAAATGTCGGCGATGATGACGTAATCAAGTGTATGAAGCTTCTTACATTTGTTCCTATGGAGCAGATTAATGAGTATGCAAAGCTTGAGGGTGCCGAGCTTAACAAGGTTAAGGAAGTACTTGCTTTTGAACTTACTAAGATGATTCATGGCGAGGAAGAAGCTACTAGGGCTCAAAATGCCGCAAAAGCGCTTTTTGCAGGCGGTGCAGATAATTCAAATATGCCTGAAACCGTACTCACCGATGATGATTTCGCAGACGGTTCAATTATGCTTCTTGATATGATGGTTAAAGCCGGTATTATTAAGTCAAAGGGAGAGGGCAGACGTCTTATCACTCAGGGCGGTGTAAGCGTTAATGACGAAAAGGCAACTGACCCTAATATGTCATTTACAACAGATGATTTTGCAAACGAAATCATTGTTAAAAAGGGTAAAAAAGTATTCCATAAGTTTACAAAATAATTTTTTTAAGCAGGAGTTGAAATATACTTCTGCTTTTTTATTTTGATATGTAATTGTTTGACATCCGAGTGAAAGTTTATAAAGCCACAATGACTGTTGACTTTAGAACAAACTTTTGATATTATAAATTCATCAAAGATGCTTGAGGTTTATAATGAAATTAATAAACATAACGGAAGAAAATATTTCTTTTTATAAACAGTTTGAAAATTACTACAACGAGAATTTGTCAATTTATTTATCACGTATTTATCCTGATAGTAATTCAGTTATTAAATGGTGTTATATTAATGAAAATAATATAAATATAGGCAGCATTTGGCTTGAAAAAGTTGATGAAAATATATTGAAATTAGGCATATTTATTGCTGAAGAAAAGTATAGGAATAAGGGCTTTGGAACTTTGGCAATCAAAGAAATGCTTGATATTGCAAAACTTAATAATTATAAAACTGTTACATTAAATGTGAGAATAACTAACCATAGGGCAATTAAAGCTTATCAAAATATCGGTTTTAAGAAAACAAATCAATATGTTAAAAATAATGGCGTTGAAGTGATTTCAATGACTTATGAATTGTAATAATGAGGTGTCTATGTTAAATATCAAATTTGCAGAATATGACGATTACAATTATATACTCACAATTGATAGTACGATTACTGAGAATCAATGGAAAAATTGGATAGATAATTTGCAAGTGATTTTAGGTTTCAATGATGAAACGTTTTTAGGCTGGTTGGAATACAATTATTTTATCGAAAAATATCCGTTTATCAATCGTTTTTATGTTTTTGAAAAATATCAAAATAAAGGTGTCGGTACAGCTTTGTTAGATTTTTTTGAAGAAAAAATGAAAATTAAAGGTGAAACAAAACTTATGCTTTCAACAGAAAGTGATAACTTAGGTGCTCAAAGATTATATAAACGATTGGGTTATAAATGTATAGGCGAGTTGGAGCTTTATGCTGAACAAAAGAAAGAATTAATAATGTTAAAAACATTTGATTAGAGGAGAAAATATGTTAAACAAAAGATACGAGCAGATTGAGCTTACAAATATGTGTATGATATATGACGATGAGGGGAACGTTGTCGTGCAGGATAAGATTGGAAAATCTTGGGGCGGAATAACATTTCCGGGCGGGCATATTGAAAAGGGCGAAAGCTTCGTTGACTCGGTAATAAGAGAGGTTAAAGAGGAAACGGGACTTGATATTAAGCACCCTAAGCTTTGCGGAATTAAATGGTGGCAGGTTGATAAAAATAAAAGATACGTAGTTATTTTATTTAAAACTAATGAATATTCAGGCAATCTTAAAAGCTCAATTGAGGGTAAAACCTTTTGGGCAAGGCTTGATGAAATTCCTAAAAAGAAATTAGCGCCGGATTTTGATAAAATGCTTGAAGTATTCACAAATAATGATTTTTGCGAGCACGAGAGTATTAAAGTAAAAGATGAATGGATAAGTATTTTTAAATAAGTATT
>OGXV01000455.1_pt1 | contig 26054 bp, 49 predicted proteins | sample 1576391 | NCBI WGS metagenome assembly OGXV01 (sample SAMEA3541586, study PRJEB24748) | human gut metagenome | biome: human gut; feature: human-associated habitat; material: faeces | place: China | collected 2012 | reverse complement strand
ATACTCCGCAAAGATTGGTAGCTCTGGGAACTCCGCACAGATTGGTAGCTCTGGGGACTCCGCAAAGATTGGTAGCTCTGGATACTCCGCAAAGATTAAAAGCACAGGATACGACAGCATTATTTGTTGTGCAGGGGATGATAGTTGCGTAAGTGCTAAAAAAGGAAGTTGGATTACTCTTGCGGAATGGAAATATAGCTATGAGAAAGATAGATATGTTCCTAAGTGTGTAAAGACAGAGTATGTGGACGGAGAGAGAATCAAAGAAGACACGATGTACAAATTAATTGATGGAGAATTTACAGAAGTTTAGTAACTAAATAGCATCTTTTCTGGTTTGATTCTCTGCCTAACGAAACTATAAATAATGTTTTTGTATTTTCAAATTTTTTCATTTTTCATCTTATTGGGCAGAGAGTCAAGCCAGAAAAGGCTTGTTGCATAGCAGGATTTTTATATACCACACGACAACTAAATAAAAGAATCCTCGCAACGCATAAGTACAATACAGCTATTGTATAAGTCATGATTTCCCCTGCTATTAACGGCAGGGGAGAGAATGGACAGTAAAGGAGTGGAGAAAATGGGAATTAAAAATCTAACAGAAGCAGAAGAAAAAGAGTTTTACAGATTGGTTGAGAAGATGAATGGAAAAGAACCAGATAAGAAACAGGATGTAAAGGTAAGGAAACCAGAGTATGGGCAAGAGTATTTTTTTGCCAATAGTCATGGATGGGTTGAATGTGATACGTGGCGAGATACAGCTGTAGATAACAAAAGATGGGAATTTGGAAACGTCTTTTTGATAAGAGAGAAAGCGTTATTTGATGTAGAAAAAAGAAGAGTAGAAGTTGAACTTGAACGATATGCAAAGGAACACAATGCCCCAATACCCGAAGATAATTATTGTATTTTGTATGATGAAGACAATAAAGAACTTAATTTTGATGTATGGATTGGTAGCAAAGTACAGGGAACAATCGTTTTCACATCAAAACAACTTGTATTTGATGCAATCAAAGAAATTGGAAAAGACAGAATACTCAAGTACATCTTTGGAGTAGAAAGTGAGGGAGAAGAAAAATGCCAGTAGCAAGATGTAAATATTGTAATAGCTTGTTATTCAATGAAGACGTTGGAAGAGAGTATATACAAATAAATTCAGATATGAAAATACAAAGCAAATTTATTTGTCTTAAATGTGAAATGGAGTTAAGAAAAGAAGATTTCTTTGAACCGTACAGAAGCATGATGAAGTAAAGGAGAAAGAATATGGATGTTATAAAACAAATAGATTACATGATTGCTTGCCTAGAGATGGCAAAAGAAGAATATCAGTATGAGAAAAGTTATGAAACAAAGAAAAAAGCAAGAGAGGACAACGACTGGAACTGGTACGACAGAAACAGGACACCGAAAAAGACGCTAATTAAAGAAAATCTTAGAAATGTTGGGAGAACAGGATTCAAGCTTGCGAAAGATTTAGAGGTGGGAGAATGAAAATATATTCAAGTCGAGCTGATAAAAATGTGGACTGTATAAGAACAAGCATGAGAACAGAAAAACACAATAGTTTGCACGTAACATTAAATTTTAGGAGAACTGTTGGTGGACCAGTTACCATGGAAGAAGAAACAGGCAGTGAAGTGAGAATAAACTTTACTGATACTTGCGAACTTGAAAATTTCATCATGGCACTGACACAGCTAAAGGAAATGACAAAAGGTTACTACGGTAAATGGGAGATTGAAAAGGAGAACGACTATGACAATAGCGGAGCAGGTAGCACAGTGTTTTTTAGAAAGCATAGAAAAGACAATCAATGAAAACAAGATGGATGTCGGAGCGTTAGAATCAAATACTTATTATCGTTCTGAAAAAGCAAAAATGGTAGTGACAGATACAAAGACAGGGATAGTTATTGCAACAATGACCTGTGACATGAATCCAAAAAGAAGAAAACAGGAAAAAGATTTAGATGATTATTGCCGTAAAAGAGTATGCCCTGTTTGTATTTTTAAAAATCAAGAACCTTGTATAACGAACAAAATTGCCTATGGAGTAGCTACTAATAAAGAGGTAGAGGAAAACTATAAAAAGATGTTAGAAGAAGTGGAGATGAAAGAATGATACTAAAAATCTTACTTGTTATCATAGGTGTTTTCTTAGGACTGGTAGGCAGTGGCTTCTGCCAGTCCGCTAAAGCAAGAGATACGATCACAATGACGTTAGAAGATTATAAGCATATGGGAGAAATATTACACAGTTTGCCGATAAGAGAACGGCACAAAAGCCTTAAAGGGAAAGACGTGGCGTTATACAGGTGTCCTAAATGTAAAAGCTATGTAGCAGAATGGACAGAAGTTTGTGAGTGTGGGAATCGGCTAGACTGGGGAGAAAGTGAGGACTTACATGTTAATAAGAATTAGTGAGACAATGGCTATAAATACACAACAGGTTATTAGAATCTATGTCAAAAAAGTATTTGACGGATACGAAGTTATAGGAGAAACACTAGATCATCTATATACTATTAAAAAATGTACAACAAGAGCAAAAGCAGGAGAGACACTGGAAAAAATACTCAGTCAGTACGACAGAGGACAAAGGGTTATCGAATTATAAAGGAGCGTTATAAATGTTGGTACTTACACAAAGTCAACGAATGGTTATAAATGTTGAGTATGTAGATTGTATGTTTATTAAAAAAGAAATAATAAAGAAGCAGGAAAAATACGGTTTATATTGCGTTATGGCATTCGATCAGGAGAAAGTTGCTATTGCATATTATGAAACAGAGAAAGAAGCAATGGAAGAACTCAAATTGATGCTGACTTGTTGGAAACACAAGCAAGATATATATTTTATCAGACAAGAAAAGGCGGTGTTATAATGGGAAGCAATTTCTTTAACAACAGACAGTTACCCGCACAACAACGTAGGGTTAAGAATCGCAGGGATGCAGATAAACTAATACATAGCAGTTACACAGCATTTCTTTTATTGGGCACGATGGCACTACACGACCAATTTGGATTTGGTGGTGCCAGACTTGGAAAATGGATTGATAAAATGAACGAACTAAAAGAATGTTATGAAAAGGGCCTTGTCAGTGTACAGGACCTACAATCCATGATTAAAAATGAAACAGGAATCGAGATCAAGTTTTAATGCGTTATCAAGGAGTGATTACATGAAATGCGTTTGTATGGGATGTACGGAAGCAACCGGCAGGAGTTGGAATTGCCACACAAGATGTGATGGTTACAAAGAGTTCCAAGCCAAAAACGAGGAAGAGAGGGACGTTATCAAGAGAAAAAATCCTTATTATAAGTCGTTATCAAAAGAAAAATTTATGAAACGGAATGCTTTAAACAGGAACAGGAGGGGAAGAAAGTGACAGGGTTATCAATAGACGTTATCAAAAATCAGATACGATTATCAAAAATGTTTGCAGGAAGTGAAGCGGTATCAACTAAGGCATTAAAAGAACTTCTTGAGTACAAAGAAACAGGATTGACACCGCAGGACATAAAAGAAATGGACAAGATGTATTTAGAGAAGTGTCAACAGGTAAATAAACTGACGTGTACTTGCGAAATGTACGAAAGGATGGCTAAAAAGTGAGCAATATATTATTTATAGTGATGTATGGTATTGCAGAAATATCACTTGGACTATGTGGAGCAACAACGGCTATATATTTATTAATTTTTTGTGTTGATCTGGTAGTAAATCGTACATTACAGGAATTTAAAAATGATAAAAATACACAAAAAGTTTTAAAAATTGCAATGTTATCATCTTATGTATGCGTGTTATCAACTATATTTTGTGCGATAATTGCAGGATTTAAAGGAGTTTAAAATGAATAAGCAAGATTTATATGCATTATGTACATTAATTCCATCTATGGACGATTACAGAGGTCACAATATGTATCTATGCGGTAAACGTGACGGATTCAACGAGTGTGTGCAGATGCTGAAAGAAAGTTTAGAAAATATAAAAGAAAAAGCAGAGGATTAACCCCTGCTTCTTTTATCTGTATGAAAAGTTGTGATCTAAAATCTCTATGTTGTAGTTACTAGTTGTACCGCTTACCTGTTGATGCGTGATAATGTAGTTTGCTGTGATACCTGCGGTAATGATCGCTGTAAGTATGATTGATAATAATATTTTATTCATATAAACACCCCAAATCTTCCAAAATCATTTCTATTGCATATTCTCGTGAACACATTTCAGCACCATCCCAACGATTTTGTTCAATCATTGAATTTGCTTCTTTAACGGCTTCTTTTTCGGTATAACCGCAACTCATTAACCACTGTACAATTTTAATCATGCTAGTTCTCCTTTTCTACCCTCGTAACCTCCGGGGTGGGTGGTGTATGTTATGCAGGTATTACAAGACTGTCACGATCAGCCTTGACAAGTCTGTTCTTATTAAGCCTATCTTTCCACTGCTCAACAAGTGACTCATGGAGCTTCAATGCTTCTTGCTTGCTGTAAGTTGTATAAGAATCAATTTCTTCAAAATCATCCATATACATTACAACAGTTTGGTATTCGTGTAATACTTCCACATAAACTGTGGAAATAATACACTCTGTTTGATGTAACCAAAATTTGTGTCTTGCGATTGTTTTATTCATTTTCAATCCCTCCTAAAATCTTTTTACAAGCTTCTACATACCCATCTGGAAGTGTTTCGGTGTTCATCTTTCCACCGCTTGCTCTCCATTCAAGATACTTTTTAACTTCTTCTTTTTCTTCTTTCAGTTCGAAAATGAACTCTTCATAAGAAACGAAGTCCTCATTTTCGACTAACTTTTCAATTTCTTTTCTTAATTCTTTCATCTTCTTTTCTTCTTTTTAAATGTTTTTCGTTTATCTTTAACTAGAGTATAAATGATTTTAGTTTAAATGTCAATGATAAAAATAAACTTTTTTCGTTTGACATATGATATATTTTAAATTATAATGATTTAAAAACAGAAAAGAGGTGTGGTTGATGGAATACAATATAAACTTTACTTACAAGGACAACAAGCAATTAAAAGAAATCTACAAAGAACTACTAAAAAGGAACGGCATGACAATGACAGAAGCGTCACAGCTCTTAGGATTGTCAACACCGCAGCAGCTAAACAACAAATTTAATAATAAAAAAGTATCCTTAAGTGATTTAAAGGATTTTTTGGGTATAATGGGATATGATTACGAGATAATAATAAAAAAGAGATCTGGGAGCTTTTGAGTTCTTCCAGATTTCTTTTACTATGCAATTCTTGAAACATTGGAAGTCTTTACTTTTTCGCTTCCATATTTTCTTTGGATGTCCTCGAAAGACATTTTCTTTTTATGCCACTTTCCAGATGGTTCTGTTGAGAAATGCCATTTCTTACGATTCTTAGACCACTTAAAGCCTAACTTCTTTAGTTCTTCTTTGTACGGGAATGTATTACCGTCTACCCATATCCAAGAGCCTACTACCTCGATATTTACACCATCGAAAGAAACAATATTATTAATAACATTTCTTAAGGCTTCGTCTGCCTTGTAATCAAATGTATTTTTCTTTTCTTCTTCTGGTGTCTGCCCTGCCTTGAACATGTCAAACAGTTTCTTGTATTCGGCTGTAATCTCTTGACATGTAACAACGTCTCCGCCGTTGTCCGGGTGGTTGGCTACCATTAATTTTTTGTATTCTTTTCTGAGTTGCTGTAAGTTTTTGGCTGTAAAATATTTCATGATAACACCTCCTAAATTGTCTAGCAGAGACTTATAAAATCTCTGCTAAGCTAATAACCTGTGATTCTGATAAATTATCCATAACGATCTCGTCTCCTTTGTGGAGTTCAAATCTGTCTGGAAAAGTTCCGAACCATCCGTCAAACTGATTGTCAATGTAGTATCCTTTTGATTCTAATTTTTTGATTGCTTCTTTCATCTTCTTTTCTCCTTTTTGTTTGCTTTGTTCTCTTAACTTACTTTTATTATATCACTTTAAAAAGTTATGTCAATAGAAAATGTCACTTTTTATGATAATATTTCTCTTGACTTGAAAATGGTACATAATATATAATGTAGTAAATAGGAGGTAATGAAAAATGTTAAAATACAAAATTGATGTATATGATGCACTGAAAAGAAAAGGATTTACTACGTATAAGGCTAAAACTACTAATTTACTTAGTCAAAACACGTTAAACAAGATAAAGAACGAGGATACAGCTATAACGTTAAAGGCTTTAAATGCTGTATGCAACATCTTAGAAATGCAACCGGGGCAGATATTGGAATATGTAAGAGATGAAGAGGACGAAAAAAAATTAAAAGAATTATAAATATCGCTTTACAAAGGGATAAAGATGTGGTAAGATAAAGACAGTTAAAGGAGATAGCAAAGAAAAGGAGATTGAAGTTATGAAAACAAGAGAATATTATTACGGTGCCGAAGCCTTCGGTGCTGAATGGGAAGAAATGAAAAAAAACATTCTCGCAGAAATGCGGGAAAAATATAAAAACTGTATTGTTCAAGATGTGGATTATCTTGAACACATGCCATTCGATCGTGATGGACATCATGCCACTGGGTATGAAGTAAAGATTGATGGTTTCTGGGATTATGATTACGAAGAATAGAAAAGGAGAATGAAAAATGATGTATCTAACAGAGGAACAAAAAAGAAAATTAAGCTATGCAGGAAAAAGACTAGATGACGAGACAGAAAAGAAACTTGAAATCATTATGGAAGACAACCATACAAAGAAAGAAGCTGTTGACTATTTATGCAATGGATCAGTAGTGTACGAGAAAGAAGAATTTGAAAAATTCTTTGATCAGTATATGAATGAATGGGATGTTGAGGAAGAAGACAGGGAAGAATATAAAAAAATGATTGAAAGCAACAAACCCGCTTTTGATTGGGGAGTTGTAGAATATGAAGGTATAACATATTTTATTGATTATGTAGCATAAAGAGTATGTAAAGGATAAAAAGGAGTGTTGAAAAATGAAAAATCAATTTAAAATTTACGCAAATTATGGAGTGCTTGGAAGAGAGAAAAGAGTTGTATACTCGTACGGTGTGCCAATGGTAGAAGCAAACGATGAACTTATTGTCGAACTGCCAGAAAATGATAGTTTCAGCTTATATGAAAATATCATGGGCGATATAATGGTAGAAACCGCATGGGGGCACTGCTACAGAATAGACGATGTTTTGCAAGGAAAAGAAAATCCATGCTTTTATGCATTAGATCTTGACGCTAAGGGGCATAGAGTACAATTAAAAATTATAGAAGAATAAAAAGAGTGTAAACAAAGGCACTTTCTGCTATGGTATAATTATATTAGATAATAACCATAGTTGGGAGGTGTCTTTTTTGATTAATAACAAACTAAAGAATTGCTGTAACGATTGCGTACATTGCGAGATCGTGACGGAGACAAAGAGAAGAGCTATCCCAGAGGATAAGACGGAAGTGGTACTTGTAAATATAAAGTGTAGTCATATGTGCGTATGCAGTAGATACCAGAAAGAGGTGCAGGATGGAAGATAAAAGCCTGTGCTGTGCAGGATGCAAGAATACACTCTACGACAGAGGGATTATGTACTGCACTAAGGATAACGGCAAGAGATTGATAAGAGACAGATACTTGACTGTATGTGATGATTACAAGACAGCAGTACCGACAACAAAAGTGTATGCAAACGAAAGGACGTGAGACAATGGGAGCAGGTGGTAGACCGCCTAAATATAAAAGTGTAAAAGAAATGCAGAAGAAGATAGACGAATACTTTGAAAGCTGTGAGGGAAAACCGCTGATAATTAACGGAGAACAGCAGTACAATAAACAAGGGTACCCAATTATCTTAGACAGAAAGCATCCTACGATAACAGGGTTAGCACTTGCATTGGGGTTTAGCGGCAGAAGTGATCTGTTGTATTATCAAAAACATAAAAAAGACAGTGATAAGTTTTACGACACCATCACGCGTGCGAAGAGCAGAGTTGAAGAACAAATGGAAGAAAGTTTGTTTCATAAGGACAGCTCGAACGGTGCACAATTTGCACTAAGAAATAATTTTAAAGACTGGGATGCAGACAAGAAGCAGGAAGAGAATAAGACAGAGGGAATTACAATAGTAAATAATATTCCTAGAGAGTAAGGAGCGGTTGCATGGTTAATTTGACGGATGTGATCGCCCCATCTTTTTATAGGGTGCATTGGGACATTCAAGACGGCAAGCATACCTATTATGATTTGTACGGTGGTCGTGGTTCTTGTAAGTCCTCGTTTGTGTCCGTGGAGATTGTGTTGGGCATGATGCAAGATGAAACCAACGGAGAATTTACAAATGCCGCGGTCTATCGAAAGGTAAAAGATACTTGCAGATCATCAGTGTTTGAACAGATAGAATGGGCGATAGATGCGTTAGGTGTTTCTGATCTGTGGGAATCGTCTGTAAGTCCTATGCAACACACATACAAGCCGACAGGACAAAAGATACTGTACAGAGGTCTTGACAAAGCTAAAAAGTCAAAGTCTGTAAAGGTGTCTAAAGGATATATAAAATATTTATGGTTCGAGGAATTAGACGAGTTCGCAGGCATTGAAGAAATCCGAACAGTACAGCAATCTATATTGCGTGGTGGTCCTAAGTTTGTTGTATTTAAGACATTTAACCCACCAATCAGCATTAATAACTGGGCGAATAAGTATGTAGCAGAAGCAAGAGAGGACAGCTATAGGCATAAGAGTAATTATACAACGGTTCCTGCGGAGTGGTTAGGACCTCAGTTCTATGTCGATGCAGACTACTTAAAAGAAACGAATGAACGTGCATACAAGCATGAGTATCTGGGAATCCCTGTAGGACTGGGAACAAATATCTTTGAGCTTCTGGAAATCCGCACGATCACGGACGAAGAAATAGCAAGGCAGGAAAAAATATATCAAGGGCAGGACTGGGGATACTATCCAGACCCGAAAGCATTTGTCAGATGTGCATATATGCCTGCATCACAAAAAATCTTGTGCATAGACGAGTTGGGCGGTCAAAAAATCCGCAACACTGCAATGTCACAGATGATTATAGGTAAGGGATACAACGACTATAGTATTAGTTGTGGAGCTGACGAGATAGAAAGCATCTTAGACTTTAGAGATGCAGGACTTGTGGCAAACAAAACAAACGTATATCCGGGTAGTCGTAAATACTCTTATGAATGGTTGCAGTGCAGGACATTAGTCATAGACCCTGCGAGAACTCCACGGCTGTATGAAGAGGTAATAAGCTACGAGCATGAGGTAGATGAAAACGGAGAAATCAAGGCAGATTATCCAGACGGCAACGATCATTTTATTGATGCATTAAGGTATGCGACAAGTCCAATGAGCATGAGACGTGGAGAGAGTGCGTAAAGGAGACAAAAACAATGATGATAAATCTAAAAGATGTAACTTGTATACAAATTGGAAATGTAATGTTAGGCATCAAGGATATAGAAAAAATATCTATCCATGATGGTGGGGTTTGGCTTACGATTAATAGCGATTTGATACAAGGAGATATAGAAACAAAAATCGGAAACGTTAAACTGATAGCGGTGGAATAGATGGGTATATTTAGCAGAATGAAAGAGATATTAAGTAACCTTTTTAGACAAAAGGCAAGAGACGAATTTAAAATTGATACTGTTACCAGTCCAGAGATGCAGAGAGCTATAGAAAAATGTGCGTACATCTATAAGGGCAGTCCGTACTGGTTAGACAAGGACGAACATATCAAGACGATCAACTTTGCAAAAGCGGTGTGTTCGGAGACAGCACGCCTTGCTACACTTGCAATAGGCATAGAGATAGATGGCAGTGCAAGAGCTAGTTGGTTGCAGGAGCAGATAGACAAGGAACTAGAACAGGTACGACATCACGTAGAATATGGCTGTGCATATGGTACAGTTGTATTAAAGCCTAACGGTGCAAGTGTGGACCTGATTACACCAGAGAACTTTATAGTAACAGACGAAAGCAACGGAGAAATTCAAGGAATTGTGTTTGTACATCGTGAAATTTCCAGTGATGGCAGGATGTATTACACCAAACTAGAATATCACAGGTACATTGAGGACGTGTATCAGATTACAAATCGTTGCTATGCTTCTAAGGATGCCAACGATACAGGAAAGCCGATTGACATAGACGAGACACCTTGGAGGGGAGAACTGGAAAATGTAGGACTTACAAACCTAAACGGACAACGACTGTATGCAGTCTTAAGGACACCACAGGCGAACAATGTAGACTTGCATTGTAGTTTAGGATTGCCTATCTTTTACGAAGCAATAGAAGAGCTAAAAGATTTAGACATTGCATACAGCAGGAACGCAACAGAGATATTCGACAGCCGAAGAATGTTGCTGCTAGACTCCGACAAGTTAATGGAGACTGGTACAAGGGTAAACAATACTCAAGATGGATTTGAGAGAAGCAAGAAGCGGTTGAGATTACCAGAGTTTGTTAAGAATGTAAACAGCACAGACATTAAAGGATTCTATCAAGAGGTAAACCCAAGTCTCAACACGGATACACGACTGACAGGAATCAATGCCCTATTGTCACAGATTGGCTATAAATGCGGATTCTCTAACGGATACTTTGTGTTTAACGAAACAACAGGCATCCAGACAGCAACAGGAGTTGAAGCAGAGCAACAGAGGACAATACAATTTGTCAAAGACGTAAGAGACAAATTACAAGCCTGCATGGATGATCTGATTGCAGCACTTAATATATTCGCTGATCTGTATCAATTAGCACCAAGAGGACCGTATGAAACCGTGTATGACTTTGGAGACATTACATACAACGAAGATGAAGATAGAGCGAGATGGTACAGCTATGTTACTTCTAACAAGATTCCATTCTGGTACTATCTAGTTAAATTTGAGGGATTTAGTGAAGAAGAAGCGAAAGCACTCGAAGAAGAAGCGCAGCCAAAAGAGCCAGACTTATTCGGGGGAGATGAAGAATAATGCTAACGCCAGATTACTTATGGTATGTGCCAGAAAAGGCAGAGAAGCAAGCGGAAGAGCTACATAATAAGATTGTATCTGTAATCGTCGAACGAATGATGATAAGGCTAGGACGTGGGGAAGATTACCTTTTTACTCCTATTGACAAGTGGCAGATGGATGTATTGCAGGATGCAGGGTATATCTTGCAAGCGGTGCAGGCAGAGATAGCACAAACGACAAAGATAAGTATTGCAGAGATCGCACGCACTATGAAAGAAGCAGGAATCAAGGCTCTTGAATGGGATGATACAATCTACAAGAAAGCAGGTCTTGAACCAACACCACTCGGGAAAAGTCCTTATCTACAGAGACTGTTGCAAAGGAATTATGAAAAGACCAAGGGAGAGATGCATAACTTTACTGGCACGATGCCGAACGCCTGTCATGATAATTACATTAAGGCAGTGGATAAAGCATATACACAGACTGCAAGCGGTACGACAGGGTACACACAAGCGGTTAAAGAAGCTGTAAACGACATAATAAACAGCGGTGCAGACGTAACCTACCCTAGCGGACACAGAGACAGCATAGAAACAGCAACTACAAGAGCGGTCCGCACTGGTGTAAGTCAGATGGCAGGAGAGATCACGGATGCACGCATGGACGAGATGAACTGGGATATAATTCTCACGTCTGCACATTTAGGAGCAAGAATTGGAGACGGTGGAGACAACTTAACCAATCATTACTGGTGGCAAGGCAAGTTTTACAGCAAAAGCGGTAATGACCCAAGATTTCCGCCTTTTTCGGTCTGCGGTATGGGAAACGTGCAGGGAATCCATGGGGCAAACTGTCGGCACTCCCACGGTCCGGGGGATGGAATAAACAATCCGTTTGAGGACTACGACAGCGAAGAGAATCGCAAAGAATATGAAAAACGGAAACGACAGAGAGAGCTTGAAAGACGTATCAGAAAGACGAAACGACAGTTAATCGGCATGAAAACGGCTGTGGATAATGCAAAGGACGAAGCCTTAAAGCACGATCTTGACATGGAGTATCAAAAAAAGGCGGCACTATTGCAGAAACAGAACAAATCCTACAATGATTACTGCGAAAAGAACAATCTTAAGAAGCAGAGTGAACGACTAAACACGGCAGACTGGAACAGGAGTCAAGCATCATCAGCACGAGGTGCAGCGACACGATACAACAATGCACGAGGTAAATAATGGATACTATAAACAAAATTATGGTAGCCTGTGGGTGGATTATAACAATTGGTAGTGCGATAGGAGTATTATATACTGCCTATAAGCATTACAAGAAGCCTACGGACGATTTGAAACATCGAATAGATCATATAGAGACAGATATTAAAGAAATTAAACAAAAGCTAAATAGTGACTACAGTGCTATTAATAATCAACGTGATGATATGAACCTAGTAATGAAAAGCATGTTTAATTTGATCGAGAACAAGATCACAGGAAACAACATTGAGGGTCTAAAAAAAACCAGAGACGATCTGATAAATGCGTTGACAACACACGACAAACAGTGAGGTGTTTGCTTTTGAAAGTATATGATTTTACCGTACCCGAACTAAATATGTTCCGTACGTATTGCAACTTCACAGATGTTGAAAGAACATTGTTCGAATATCGGGCAAAGAATATACCACTAGAGAAATGTGCAGAGCTTATGAACGTAAGTCTGTCTACAGCAAAGAGAATCAGCAGGAGAGTTAATAACAAGATTATTAGAGTATGTTAAGGAGAATAAATAATGAATTTTAAAGAAGCATTTAAAGCAATGAAAGCAGGAACAAAAGTTAAACTTCCATCTTGGGGCGGATATTGGTTCTGGGATGCAGAAAAAGAAACTATCATGATGCAGTGCAGACCGAAAGACACAGATAAAGGACAGGGAGATTTACTTGATATTAGAGAGACGCAGAGAGTTGAATATACACTTTCTAACATCTTATCTAATGAATGGATTGTGGCAAATCCAGAGAACTGTCCTGTGCTTTGTGGAGTGGCTACATTTAGTTTTGGGGATGCTATTAAGTACATGAAACGTGGTTTGAGGGCTGCGAGAAAAGGATGGAATGGAAAAGGGATGTATGTATTTTATGCCTCTGATTTTCAGTTTGGAACAAAAGCAGACTTATCAGAGTTTAATCCTACAGAAGATCCAGAATGTACAGAAAAAAATAAAGTATATGTATATGATTGCTTAGTTCTCAGAACCGCTGATAAAAAGTTACAGCCTGGATGGTTAGCATCACAGAGTGATATGTTGGCAGAAGATTGGATGTTTATTGATTAAAAAAGAGGGTATTGAAAAGGCAAAAATCCATGATACAATATAAATGTAACAAGTAATAAGTTGTTGAATAAATTATTATAAGATTTCATTTTTAGTTTTAAATGAGAGTGGTTTGTTTCGGAGATACTTTTTCATGTTATAATACTTTAATCCTTTTTTTATTTTTTGTTTATGCAATATAGTACGGTGGATTCCTAATGGAGTCCGTGGAAGTATAACTCAGTTGGTCAGAGTAGTCGGCTCATAACCGACCTGTCACAGGTTCGAGTCCTGTTGCTTCCATTTGCTCACTGTTGTGAGCATGAGAAATCATTTTTGAATTTCCTCAATTTTTTGGTTTAAATTTCATTTTTCAACACGACACCTTTTTTCATCAATTGGTGTTCCTCAATCTTATCCTTATTGTTCAAGCACCATGACCCCTATCATGGTGCTAATTTTTTAATTTAATATGATACTTTTATGAGACTTTAACGACCTGTTAGAGTCTCTTTTTTAATGCGATAATTTACACATAAAAGGGAGGTGGAAGAGTGAACGGATATAACTATAATCCTTATGCACCAATGTATCAGCAGGATACAATGCAGTTGCAGGATAGGCTAAATCAGTTACAGCAAATGCAACAGCAGTACAATAAACCAATGCCAGAGACACAAGTTCCAACACAGAATGTTAATTGGATACAAGTTGCAGGCATAGAGGGAGCAAAGAACCAGATCGTACAGCCAGGGGCTACAGCATGGATGATGGATAACAACGCACCTTTCTTTTATGTAAAGAGTGTAGATGGAATGGGCAGTGCAACTTTTAAGGTATTTAGATTCGAGGAGATACCGCCAGAAGCCACGCAGAACGCCCAAAAACAAAATGTAAACTATGATAATAGATATGTTACAAGAACAGAGTTTGAAGAACTTCTAGCAAAGCTAGGAGAGCAACCAGAGAAAGGAGAGTTAAGCAATGAGTAATCCTTTAATGAACATGATAGGCGGTATGATAGGAAACAACAACCCTATGCAAATGGTACAGCAGGTAATGGGCATGGTAAGAGGGTCTAACAATCCGCAGTCTATGGTTGAGAGCATGGCACAGACAAACCCTGCGATCAAGCAGGCAATGGAAATGTGCAAGGGAAAGAACCCACAAGAAGTGTTTAATAGCCTATGCCAACAGCAGGGCATGAATCCACAGGATATTGTGGACAAAGTGAACAAATAGATATTAAGCGGTGCACAGCTTGGTAAATAAATTTATGGAGGACAACAACAATGAATGAAGCAATGGGACTCACTGCGGCAGATGTAGCGGCAGTGACAAGAAATGACGGATATGATAACGGCTTCGGCAACGGTGGTTGGTGGATTTGGATTATCTTAATTGCTTTCCTTTTCTGTGGTAACGGATGGGGAAGAAATAACGATACCGCAACGACCGCAGGCGAAAATGCTTTCTTATCCGATGAGTTTGTTAAGAGAGATATTTTCAATACAAACCAGAACGTATCTAATACAGCTTGTCAGACACAGAGAGACGTCTTAGAAAGCAGATACACAACACAGTTAGGATTACAGCAGATGCAGGCACAACAGCAGGCTTGTTGCTGTGAAACACAGAAAGAAGTGTTACAGAACCGATATGATGCGGCTTTAATGGCACAGAATATGCAGGCACAGATGGCACAGTGTTGCTGTGATATTAAAGAGACAATCCTAGCAGATGGACAGGCTACACGCCAGTTAATGCAGGATAACACAATTCAAAATCTTAGAGATAAACTTGCAGATCGTGACAGAGATTTACAGTTATCTAACTTCCAGATTTCGCAGGTATCACAGACTAAGAACATTGTGGATGCTGTTAGACCATTCCCAACACCTGCATACATTACAGCAAGTCCTTATGTATCCTATAATGGGTATGCATACGGTGGTTGTAACTGCGGAAGTGTAAATGTGTAAATAATTCAAAGCTTGTTGGAGAATCCATATCTACTAAGTAGACTAGCAATATATTGACGATAGGGTGTCGGGTTCGGCATCCTATTTTTGTTTAGGAGGGAAAATTATGTTAAATGCGGTAAATGTAGCACAGCAGGACGTAAACAGTGGGGCAAACGTACTATTTGCAAACACAAGATATAGTAGTAGGCGTTGTACCTGCAATTATGGGTGGTTGAATCATGTAGAGGGGTCTGGTCTGTTTACGTTAACGAATAGATCGAACTGCCCTATGACTGTAGAGGTAGAATTTAACGGAAATGTATCCGCTAATGCAACAGGAGCAACGGCACTTGCTGTAGAGCTTAACGGAGAAGCTATTGGTGGAACAGAAATGGACTATACAGTAGCTACAGCGAACACATTTCAGAACGTGGGAGCAACAACGGTTGTAACTGTACCATCTTGCGGTAGCTTAATCGTAAGCATCGGAAATGTAGGAACAACAGCGGCAATAGTAAAAGATGCGAATATTATTATAAAGCGTATCTCTTAAGGAGGTGCGATCATGATTGAATTTACAAACAATCTTGAAGTAACAAAAACAGAAGATATCTTTGACGAGATCAACAAAAGATATGTAGCGGCTATGATGATACACGGTCAAATGGCAGACTATTTTAACTTCTTAGGTTTGAAAGGCTACAAAAGATTACATGAATACCAGTTTCTTACAGAAAGCTTGGAGAGACGTGAAATATGCAGGTATTTTGTAGATCATCACGGCAAGCTTTTAAAAGATTCTTTTAGCGGTACTATAAAAGTGATTCCCGACTCTTGGTATACAGCCAGTAGACTAAGTATCGGAAAATCCACAAAGCAGAAAGCCGTAGAGGATGGCTTTATAGAGTATCACAACTGGGAGAAAGAGACAAAAGAAGCCTATGAGAAGTACGCACAGCAACTTAGAACAAACGGAAACGTATCGGATGCACTATTTGTAGAATGTCTGGTAAAAGACGTATCTAAAGAGCTAGAAACGGTTGAAAAGATGGTTACTGATCTAATCTCTGTAGGATACGACATGGTGTATATTACAGAGACACAGGACTGCATACATGAGAAATACAAAAAGAAGCTTAAGGAGGTCAAATTATGAGTGAAATCAAACATGTTCTGGAAGAACAGCTAGAAAGAGAAAAAAACTCAGCATTAAAACAGCTCACAACATCTAATCTTGATGCAATGTATAAGATTACAACAACATTATGCAATCTTGAAAAGATGGAGCATGGAGACATAGCGGAAACCGTCATGGATGCAGGAGAGAATCTTATTAAGAAGTACAGCAATGGCAAGTATGATAAAAATATAGATGCATTGTATGACAACTACTTAAGTGCTAAAATGGCATACAAAGAAAACGGAGATCAAGGACACCGTGATAAGCTTATGGAATCGGTCGGTAGATTGATGGTGGAAGTGTATGATATGCTTTCTTCTATGGTTATTGATTCTGACTTTATGGACGAGAGAAAAGAGATACAGCGACAGATAAAGAAACTTGCGGAAATGTAAAAAAAGAGGGTATTGAAACGGCATATTTTAGGGTTTACAATAAATATGTGGGAATAATGCGATACGATTGTCACAACAGCCTCCTTACTGTAAGTTAAACAAAGTTTTAAGCGTTATGGTGTTAGTACCATCTGGTATGACAACAGGAAAAGAGTTAGAAGCTCGTGTGGGGTGCAAGTCCCCACATTTCTTTTACCTTGACTTAGGTATATAAGTCTTAATCCATTACCGCAGACGTAGCGGTATACAAATATCGTATAGGAGGATATACAATGCAGAATTACGAACAGATTTTAGCGGAATTAGAAATCGAAATCCCAGAAGATAAAAAAGCGGATTTAAAGAAGAAAATGTCTGAAAACTATAAGACTGTAGCTGACTACAATAAACAGGTAGAGAAAAAAGATGAATACAAAACATCTTTGGACGATGTACAGTCTAAATTAACTGATTTAGAGAAAGAGGATGTTGCAGGTCTTAAAGACAAGGTAGCGACATTAACACAGGAACTTGCGGATGAAAAAGAAGCAAGAGCAAAAGAAGCTAAGCAGACAGAGTTAAGAGACAAAGTAAAAGATTTCTTATCCGATAAAAAATTTGTAAATGCAATCACAGAAGACTCTATCCGCTCCCAGATGATTCAGAAATTGGAAGAAGAGAATGGGAAAAATGCAGAAGATGTATTTAAAGAACTTACTACTAAAGATGGGAAACCGATTGAGAACATCTTAGTTGACGAAAAGAAAGTACCAGATGTTAAGATCCCAAGCTTTACAACTAAGTTCAATAGCGGAGAGCAGAAAAAGGGAACACAGAAGTTAAGGGAAATGTCTTTAGACGACAGAATGAAGCTTAAGGCAGAGGACCCAGACTACTATGCAACCTTATTAAATGACAGATAGATAATACCGACTCACAATATGGAAGTGAGCCGCTAACCTAAAAATCCCTTAATAGTTGTAGGTAGATGGGACAAAGATAAGTCCTTATCTATTCTTATTTAGGGTAGAAAGGACTTTTTTTATGCCAAGAACAGGATCATTTGGTGGTTTTGATTTTGACCCAGAGGTTTTTTCTGAGTTTATGTCAGAAAATCCAACATGGAACGATGCGATTATTGCATCTGGTGTGTTAGCACAGGACAATACAATCATGGATTTAATCGGAGAAAAAGGAAATATCGCAACAATTCCATTCTATATACCGATTGATGAACAGGACTCACAGGCTTTAAACAATGATGGAGAAACAAACAATACACCTGTTGAAATCACAGGAAAGAAACAGACTTGCATGTTAATTCAGAGAATGAAAGCTTGGAAAGCAAAAGACTTTACAAAAGAGTTAACAGGTGCAGACCCTATGACTCATGTTGCAAACTCTGTTGCAAGCTTCTATAAGCAGGTAAGAACACGCGACTTAATGACTACAGTTGATGCAGTTTTAAGCCTGTCTGGTATGGAAAACCATATTACAGACTTATCTTTAACTGGCGAGGGTACTGTAGGAGATGCAAACAAAATTGATGATACAACACTTATCTTCGCACAGCAGAAAGCATTAGGAGATTCCGCTGACAAGATGGGATTACTTGTATTAAACTCTTACATCTACGCAAAGTACAAAGCAATGGGACTTGTTGACTACAACAAATACACTATTGCTAACGCAGTAGAAAGAGAAGTAAATCTTCCTACAATCGGTGGATTTATCCCACTGGTAACAGACAGATTTACAGTTGATACAACAGGAACAAACCCAGTATACAAAACTTATATGCTTGGTACAGGCTCAGTATTGACTTGTGATAAGACAAACTATGAAAATCCTTATTATACAGACTACGACCCAGAAACATCTGCCGGTATTGAAAAGCTGTATACAAAACAGGGTTATGTATTACATCCTAACGGATTTTCTATTAATGCTAACAAGATTGCAAAAGAGTCTCCTACAAATGCAGAGTTAGGAGCTAAAGCAAACTGGTCTTTAGCATTTAACCAGAAGAATATCCGCATGGGTGTTATTAAATCCAACGGATAAAAAGGAGTGATTTCATGGCAAATTATGTTGACTATGAATATTACAAAACCCTTTTTGGAGAGAAAGCAATCCCAGAAACAGACTTTAATCGTCTGGTCTGGGATTCTTGCAAGAAGATAGATAATGCCACAACAGGCGTGGATAATGTCAAAAAGCTTAAGATTGCTTTTCCAACAGATAAAGATGATGCAGAAGCAGTTAAAAGATGTGTTTGCGAACTTCTGTCAATCACATATAAGATTGAACAGGCAGAAACGAGAGTTGAAGCATCACAGGGTTATATCACATTAGAAGATGGAACTGTGATGAGTAAGCAGGTAGCATCTAAGAGTGCAGGAAACGAGAGTATAAGCTATGTGACTTCCAGTAATACAGGCACGGCTACATTGATAGATAAGTGTCTAGCAGATAAAGAAGCACAAAAGCAGTTATACTCTGACACAATAAGAGACTACTTATCGGGTGTCGCAGATGCCAACGGAGTAAGTCTACTGTATATGGGAATGTACCCAACGGAGTATTTATGAAAGATTGTAAAGTAAATGTTTTAGGAACTACATATAAAATCAGATTCAGACACGAGAACGAAGATGAAAAACTACAAGAATTGTCTGGTTATTGCGATTATTCAAATAAAACAATAGTCGTTGCAATTTTTGAAAAAAGTGTTGATTCTGTGGATAACATTGAATCGGTTCAAAAAAGTGTGCTTAGGCATGAGATTATGCACGCTTTCTTATATGAAAGTGGTTTAGATGGGCAGTCTTGCAACGTAGATTGTTGGGCAAAAAATGAAGAAATGATTGACTGGTTTGCTTTACAGTCTAAAAAGATTTTCAAAGCTTTTAAAAAAGTAGGGGCATTATAGACAGGGGGATACGATGTATAACGATACAATCACACTTTTCAATAGGTATGAAAGTAAATTAGGAGATACATGGTATCCCTCTATTTTGCATAATACGAACCTAAACATGGATAAAGCAAGCATCGTTGCAAAGTACGGTTCTGACTCACAGGACAATGCTGTATTAAACGTGCAGTATAGCCTAAAAAGTGGTCAAAAAATGGTAGGTAGTAAATTATGGCTACCGCCTAAAGAATGGCTTAAACAGACAAATGATAAGCTGTCACAGACACTTACGTTTAGTTCTAAGGCGAATAGTTTTGATTTCTTTATCGTTGGCGAATGGGAGAATGAAGAACCGATTGCAGAGGATGATTATATTGACGGATTCTATGAAGAAATGAAACTTAAGTATGATTATGTCTTTGCAATAACTGGAAGTGCCTTTTACGACATAATCCCGCATTTTGAAGTAATGGCTAAGTAGGTGGTTATATATGGCTAAGAAGAAATTAGGAAATGTTAATGTGAATACACAGAACATGAGAGCTAATATCAGTCTGGCGAGATTCGATGAACAAATACAAAGTGCTCAATATTGGTTAGATAGTCAAGTTATGACTGATATGGTCCCATATATGCCACATGAAACAGGTACATTCATTAACGTAACGAGAGCAAAAAGTGCTTCTCTTGCAGGTACTGGAATGGTATGTGCAGGTACTGGACCGATGGGACGTTTCTTGTACTATGGTAAAGGTATGGTTGATGAACTAACAGGTTCTCCATGGGCAAGAAAAGGTGCTAAGAAAGTATTAGTCACTGAATTTGCAGGACATACCAATGCAAAAGAAGACCTGTCCTATTCCAATCCAAAAGCAACTCCAAAATGGTTTGAAACAGCAAAGAAGAATCACGGCAAAGCATGGGTTACTCATGTTAAGAAGCAGGCAGGAGGAGGAAGTTGATGGCGGAAGAAAAGAAACCAGTCAAGTACGACATTGATGGTTTTGACGTGATCACAACAGCATTGCAAGAACTTGTAAATCAATTCCCAGAATTAAGAGAGGGAGACGAAATTGCATTTTCTACATTAGATGATGCAAGCGGAAAAGCAATGTTCCCAGTAAGCGGTGCAGTGATTGAATCAGAAAAAGAGAGTATCACTGGTCACGTCACACAGGTTTGTCTGTATCCATTTTGTGTGATCTACCGTATAAGCGGTGCTAATGCAAAACGTAAGGCAGACACGAAAGAGTGGTTGGATAACCTTGGTAAATGGTTGGAAAAGCAAACAATCACAATTAAAAACAACACATATAAACTAGAAGAATATCCAGTGTTGACAGGCAATCGAAAGTTTTTAACGATTGACAGACAGACACCTGCATATTTGGACAGTATAAACGAAAACAAGTCTGAGAATTGGGCTATCAATATTTCTGCCCGATATCAAAACGACTTTGATAGATAAATAAATTAACTATTAACTGGTCTACAACAGGATGTAGATCACTGACCTTGAAAAGATAAAGGAGAATCATAATGGCAGTTACAACAGGTAAAATTGACCGTAAGTATATGGCTCATTTCTTAGATGCAGGCTCTTTGTGCGGTGGTAAAACACCATCCTATGAACGTCTTGGAAAAGACTTAGAAGAGTACAATGTCGAACTTAATCCCGATACAGAAACAAGTAAAAATATTATCGGAGAATCTACATTCAAACACAACGGATATGAGGTTTCCTCAGAAGCCGACCCTTATTATGCAGAAGCTGACAGCACATTAAGCCAGAAGTTGCAGGAGATCATTGATAATCGTTACAAAGACGATAATCTGAAAACTACCGCAGTAGAAGTACACCTATGGAAAGAAGCATCAAGCGGAGCTTATGAAGCATACGCAGAAGATTGTTATATTGTTCCAACATCCTACGGTGGAGACACAAGTGGTTACCAGATTCCTTTCACAGTTAACTACGCAGGAAACCGCAGAAAAGGTACTTACAACGTAACATCTGGAACATTTTCAGAAAGTGCTACACAGGACTTAAAAGACAACAGCAAAGCAGTTTTATCATAACAAGGAGTGCAGGATATGGAAGAACTTAGACGAAAAGTCAAAACTGGGGCATTAAATGTAATTTTAACGAATGAAGATGATGAGGAAATCGGAAGATTCCCATTCAACCCAGTTGATTTAAATATCGTAAGAAGATACGAAGAAGTTGTTGCTAATTTGGAAAAGATGGAACTTCCAGAGGATGCTACAGAGCAGGATATCTTAGAACTGTCTGACAAATTAGAGGGGCAGATTGATTACTTGCTTAACTCTAAAGCTTCTAAGTCTGTATTTGCTATTTGCAATCCACTAACTCTTACAGAAAGCGGAGATTTCTTCATCGAGAACATCATCGTGGAGATCGCAGATATTATTGAGCAGGTAACAGACCAGAGAATTAAGAAGAAACAGGCGAAAATTAAAAGGGCAACGTCTAAATATCACAAATAATGGAAGTTTGGGAACTTCCTACATCTATAGTAGTTGGTGGCATAGATTATGAAATACGCACAGATTTTCGTGCAGTTCTGGACATTTTAAAAACATTTAATGACCCAGACTTTGAGAACGATGAAAAGTGGATTGTTTGCCTTACCATTTTATACGTTGATTTTGGAAATATGCCACCACAAGACTATGAAGAAGCTATTGAAAAAGCCATCGAATTTATTGACATGGGTATCAAAGATGATGGGAAGAAACAACCTCATGTGATGGATTGGGAACATGATGCACCAGTTATCATTCCATCTGTTAACCGTGTACTTGGAAAAGAAATACGAGCTATGCAGTATTTACATTGGTGGACTTTTTTAGGAGCTTACATGGAAATTGGGGAGTCTTTGTTTTCGCAGATTCTTAGTGTTCGCATGAAGAAAGCCAAAAGAAAGAAACTGGAAGATTGGGAAAGAGAGTTCTATAAAGAAAATAAAACGCTTATTGACCTAGATGTTAAATATTCCGAAGAGGAATTAGAAGAACAGAAACGTTTGAACGATTTACTGAATGGGAAAGGGGCGTGATTGAATGGCTACACAAAAAGCGGATGGAAGTATTTATATCAAAACAGAAATTGATACGACCGAAGCAAAAGCAAGTGTAAAAGAAATTGCATCCCTTTTAAAACGTTTATCCAATCAAGTGAAAACCATTGGGAAATCAATGGAAAAAGCCATGAGTGGCAGTATAAAAGCACCAGATACAAAAGGTATGGATGTTGTCGAAGAAAAAGCAAAGACCGTGGCTAATGAACTGGAAAAGACCGCACAGGCAGAAAAGAAACTTGATAACATAGACATTAAAACAACAGCACTTGATACGTTAGATAAAGCAATAGAAAGCACAGGACAGAAGCTTGCAGAGTTAGAAAAAGCACAGATGGATATATTCAACAGAAATCAGAGTGCAACTTCTTCCCCTGCGTTTCAAGCAATGGAAAGTGCAGCGGCTAAACTAGATCAGCAATACGAAGAACTTCTTGCAAAGAAAAAGCAGTTAGAAGCACCAACAGCGAGTACAGACAGTGGTCTACCTAAAAATGCAAAACTTACAGGTGGAACAGGTCTTGCAAGTGAAGAGAGTGCAAAAGCATTACAGAAATTAAATGCAGAAATCACAGGTACAGAAACGAGTGTTGAATCCTTAAACACCGATTTAGGACAAACAACACAATTGCAGGATGAAATCAGCAATTCAAATATCAAGACAACAGCATATCAGATTCTTGAAGATTCCTTGCAACGCCTTGATACACAGTTTAAACAGGTAGCAACGGCACAGCAAGAAATCTTTGCAAGAAATCAGAATGCAACTTCTTCCCCTTCGTTTTTAGCATTGGAGAGTGCTGCGGAAAAACTCGGCAGACAATATGACGAATTACTAGCGAAGAAAAAACAGCTAGACAGCGGAACAACAACTGCACAACCAACAGAAAAAGTACGTACTGCACCGATTACAGGGAATTACGCAAAGACAGCATCAGAAGAAAGTGAGAAAGCCTTAAATGCATTAAATAAGGAAATATCTAAGACTGATGCAAAAGAAAGAAGCCTTGTTGGAACAAATGGAAAGCTAGGTTCATCTTACACCAATATTGGTAGCAAAGTAGCGGAAACAAACGGAAAATTAAGCAAAACAAGAATACTTGCAACACTTTTATCAAGTGGTATTGGCAAGCTTGGAAATGCATTAAAAAAAGTTGGTTCATCCGCTCTTAGTGTTGGAAAGAGAATTGGAAGTCTTGCAACAAGCTTCCTTAATACATCGCAAAGTGCTGATAATGCACGTTTTTCAGTTGGTCGAATGGTTGGTATGAGTATCTTATATTCGACCGTGTTTGGAATGATTGGTAAGGTCAATTCTGCGGTAGCAAGCGGTATGCAGAATCTAGCACAGTATTCCAATCGCACAAATGCAGCACTATCATCTTTGATGTCGGCACTGACACGATTAAAAAACAGTTTTGCAACGGCATTTAGTCCGATTCTTACAGCAATAGCTCCTGCATTAGTTACGTTGATTAACTTAATATCAAAAGCATTGACCTATGTAGGAATGTTTGTTGCAGCACTGACAGGGCAAAAGACATTTACAAAAGCCGTAGGGGTGCAACAAGACTATGCTGCATCCTTAGGAAGTACAGCATCGGCATCGAATGATGCAGCAAAAGCGAGCAAAAAAAACGCCAATGCCACAAAGAAAGCAAACAAAGAGAACCAGACATATCTATCTGGTCTTGATGAAATCAGACAGTTCCAGAAAAAGAACAAAGATGATTCTGACACAACACCTAGTACCGGCGGTGGCGTAGGTGGTGGAGGTGGTGGACTTAGTCCATCGGATATGTTTCAAGAAGTGCCAATTGCTAGTTCTATCAAAGGAATAGCAGATAAAATCCGAAAGTTGATTAAGGACGAAGATTGGGAAGGACTTGGAGCATATATCGCAAGCGGTATCAATAAAGGATTGCAAAAAATCTATGATGCTATCAATTGGAATAATATAGGGCCGAAGATAACGTATTTTGTAAATGCATTTACACGAACGTTCAATAGTCTTGTAGATCACATTGACTGGGATTTACTCGGACGAACTGTTGGTGCAGGTATTAATACACTTGTCAATACAATGAATCTCTTAATTGAGGGTATCGACTGGAAAAATCTTGGAACGAAATTTTCAGTAGGATTCCGTGGGTTAGTCAATGAGGTAAATTGGACCAACTTAGGAAATCTGCTTGGAAACAAATTTATGATTGCATGGAATATCTTTAACGGATTTGTTTCTGACATGTCAAGAAAAAGCAATCTTGGGTTGACTGGTTGGGAAGAACTTGGAACATCTCTAGGAAATCTTGTTAATGGAATCTTTGATAAAGTTAATTTCACAACAATTGCCGATACGTTAGTAAAAGGAATCAACGGAGCATTTGCAACGTTAGGAGCGTTTGTAAAGACAGTGGATTGGTCTGGAATTGCAAAGAACATCACTAATGGTCTTAATGCTATGATTCAAGGAATTGATTGGGCAACGGCAGGGCAGACGTTAAGTGATGCAGTGACAAGTCTGTTAGGTGTGTTTGCTAGTGTTGCACAAAACACCGATTGGAATGGACTTGGAAGAGGAATTGGAACATTCCTAAACAATATTGACTGGGGTACAATCTTTAGTCAAGTATTCACAATTATAACAAATGTTCTTGGCGGTTTGATTTCTGGTTTAGCAAGTACAACAGCAGGAAAATTAGCGTTAGCACTTGGTACAGCGATTGGAGCAATCAATTTGGCAGGAAGCTTTTCTAAAATGCTTACTGGAAAAAGCTTATTAGCGAATATCATATTAGCACTTGGAAAATCTGGTGGCGGTGGAATTATTGGAACAATCGCAAGTGGCCTTTCGACAGGATTAGTAGCTATATTTGGTGCAGAGGGAATACTTGCAACAACGTTAATACCTGCGATTGGTTCATTTGTATCTATGATAGGAACAGCATTAAGTGGCTTAGCTGCACTTTTCACTTTTCCGGCAGGAGTTATTGTTGCTGCGATAGTCGCAGGAGTTGCACTTATCGTATTAAACTGGGATAAGGTCAAAGCAGTCGCAGGAAAGGTTGCAGAATTTGCCAAAGGTGCATGGGAAAAATTAAAGAGTGGATTTGATAGGGTTATCTTTCCCGTCTTTTGCTGTATTCTTCTGCCAATTTCCATCTACCTGTT
>OGXV01000446.1_pt1 | contig 26439 bp, 19 predicted proteins | sample 1576391 | NCBI WGS metagenome assembly OGXV01 (sample SAMEA3541586, study PRJEB24748) | human gut metagenome | biome: human gut; feature: human-associated habitat; material: faeces | place: China | collected 2012 | reverse complement strand
TCAAGAAGTACAACTATGATTTACCTAAAATTCCTAGATATATATTCAACGAAAGAGTTAAAGAATTAGGGCGAAGGGCAAAACTAAAACAGAAAATAGAAGTTGTTCGCAAAAAAGGAAAGGAACGGGAAAAGAGAGTCTATGAAAAATGGGAGATGATCTCTTCTCATACCTGCCGACGATCGTTTTGCACAAATATGTATTTATCCGGCTTTCCTGCTGGAGAACTTATGCGTATATCCGGGCATAAAAGTCCATCCGCATTTATGCGATATATAAAGGTCGATAATCTACAGGCAGCAAAAAGACTAAAGGAACTACGAGACAAACTTGCCAGATAAAGGTTGAGATGTTTTATCTTAACCATCTCAAATAGTATTCTATTTTCATATTTAAAAAAGAATTAAGTAACGTTTAAAAAATAACTTGGGACGGATCGGCCTAGGAATTAAACACCATTCTTTCTGTCAACTTTCGCTTCTCCTGCAAAAGATTTTCCATTTTCATTTCTCATATTCTCATAATGCTCGTATAAAACATAGATTATCAAGATAATAGCCTATGAGAAATGTTTTCTAAATAGGCATTTCTCATAATTTTATGGCAAAATAGCGCAGGTTTCAGGTCATTTCTCATACTCGTTGGAGGTATTTCTCATAGTGTATCCGGCATGTTTCCCATTAACAGAGCTTATTGCTTCTTTCTGTGTGTACTGCTTTTATTCCTACGGCAATGATATTTTGCAAACAATTCATTGTTTGTTTATATGAAATGTACTAGTTAATAAATTATTAATCAATGGATAATACCGTTTTTTCTAAGGGGGAATCCAATCGTTGCACTCCAGTGAACAGTTCTTTGCACTGGAGTGGAAAGAACCGCTCACTGGAGTGGAAAGAACTGTTCACTAGAGTACAACAAACCGAATAGTGGTAAGAAAAAACGGTTATGATGAAGGAAAAACAGATAAGTATACGGTGAATGATACACAGAAAAGCAATAAACAGCAGAAAGTTGCTAATCAAACTGAAGAAAGAAAGGAGTATGAGAATAAGATGAGAAATGACTTGGAACCTATGAGAAATGCACCATTTTTAGCTATAAATAATGAAAACACTATGAGAAATACCATTTTATATTTTATTTCTCATAGTGTTATACAAATGATTTACAATAGGTTAGCCTGTTTTTTATGAGAATATGAGAAATGAAAATGAAAAATCTTTTGCAGAAGCGCTAAGCGTTCGCCCAGATTCTGATATCGTTTTTGTAGATATGAGAGAATTACTACGAGGAAGAATATTCATTTTTTCAGACAAGTCCATTTCTCATCTTAGGCTAACCATTACATTTATCCATTAACTTTTTATTTATCAAAAGTCTACTCATAGGTTAGAATTTTGTGCTTCATTTAATAACCATAACAACACAAAGACAAGACAAATAAAGCTAATCTATTATATTACAAATAGTTAATCATACTTGCCCTAGTTTGGACAGGACCCAGAGAACCAGCTTTGTACAGATGATTTTGCCGGTCATTGGGCTCATAATGCCAATCTTTCAGTGAAAGCTATCATGGGCGTAGCCGGATACAGTGAGATGGCTCGAATGCTTGGTTTAAACGATGTTGCAGATAAATATGCAGCAATAGCAAAGAAAATGGCGGTGAAATGGGAAGAAATGGCAAACGAAGGAGACCATTACCGTTTGGCTTTTGACCGCAAGAATACATGGAGTCAGAAATACAATATGGTTTGGGACAAATTGTGGGATCTGAAATTATTCCCTAACAATGTAATCGGGAAAGAACTTAATTATTATCTGACAAAACAGAATCCTTATGGACTTCCTTTGGATTCCCGCAAAGAATACACAAAATCCGACTGGATTATGTGGACTGCGGCTATGTCATCAGATAAGGAGACTTTCCAGAAATTCTCTGATCCTGTCTATAAATATATCAATGAAACAGCATCTCGTGTACCTATTAGTGACTGGCATTATACAGACAGTGGTAGATGGGTAGGTTTCAAAGCACGCTCAGTGATTGGAGGATACTGGATGCAAGTATTAATGGACAAATTGAATGGCAACAAGTAATTTTCTATTAAAGAGCGTTATTATGTATAATTTATCTATGGTATCAATCCTTCGATGGAATCTCACAATGCTATTGAGTACGTTATTCTTGTTTTCCTGTTCGAAAAGTGACAATAATGAGGAGACGAACAGAAAAGAAGGAGATAAAACTAATATCTCCGTGTATTTACAGCAGAATGGATTTCTTATATTGAACCTAGTGCCCAACCAAAATTTCGTTTCATGCAATGTACTTGTTTGCAAAAGTGTTCTTTCAGGTGAAGAGATATCTGTCCAATTGAAACCTTGGAGTGATAGTGAATTGAAAGCATATAAATGGATAAACTGATTTGGAGTAACGATGGGTGGCCTTCCGTCAAGGGCAATGCACCTTCCATCTTAGAAGTGGTACCCTACTTCCAGAGATAAGTATCTTATACAGAAAAACAAGTAACATTATTGTATATGCAATTTTATTAACATATTTAATCTAATTTATTATGAAACAAAAAGTAATGAAAGCCAGTTTGGGTATCTTATGGGCAATGTTTACATTGACCACTTTTCTATTACAAAGTTGTGATAATGGAAAAGAAGTCACCCCGGCCCAAGGAAGTGGTGGCAGTCCCTTTAATCCGCAACTGCCTATTAGTATCAAAGAAATCAGTCCAGCTAATGGTGCTGCCGGTCAGAAAGTTCTTATCTATGGAGAAAACTTTGGTAATGATCCGTCTCTAATAGAAGTCACCATTGGTGGACAAAAAGCACCTGTAGTCAGTGCGCAGTCAACCGTTATGTATTGCATTGTACCGTCAAAAGCTTATTCGGGTGAAATCCAAGTATCCATCAGACAAGGAGAAAATGTCTATCCAGCCGAAGTTTCTGAAATCAAGTTTGAGTATCAACGCCAAGTAGTGGTAAGCTCTTTGTGTGGTACAACTAATGAACAAGGATCTAATTCTGCAAAAGATGGTCCATTTAGTGATTGTGGATCCATAACGAATCCCTGTTTTATGAATTGGGATCCAGAGGATCATAATTTACTGTATGACGCAGAAGATGCTGGAGACGCTGAAGGTGTAGGACAAGGTATTCGTTGTTTCGATTTCACCAATAAACAAGTCTACACAATGATTCCCAAGAGCTCATTTGTAGGTTCAGAACGTTGCAGAACCATTGATTTCTATAAAGATGATAACGGAGAATATCACATGATTATAGGGTTGGCGCAAGGAAATGTTAATGGCACAGCCGTTATGATGTTTGATCGCATTGAAGGAGGAACGAAACCTTGTGGATTTACGTGGGGTAATGGAAGGGTAATCGTACAGAATCAAGGATGTCAAGCAGCTTCAATACATCCCACTACCGGGGATCTCTACTTCTCTAATTTTCAGAGTAGCCTGCTTTATCGAGTAAAGAAGTATGTGATAGAAGAATTTGCTACCGGAAAGCGAACAACACCTGTCAAACCAGGAACAGCAGATGATGCTGCGCAGACTGTCTTGAAAGTTCAAGACAAGGAGTGGGAGTTCAACATCATGATTCATCCGACCGGTAAATACGCTTATTTTATGGTCATTAATCGCAATTACATTCTTCGTTCAGATTTCAATGGTGAGATTTTTACTGCTCCCTATGTCATTGCAGGTGTAAATAGTGCTAAAGATACCTATGTTTATCAGGATGGAGTCGGTAATCAGGCTCGGTTTGGCAATCCCTACTCTGGTGTATTTGTAAAGAACCCGAAATATGCAGGAAATTCGGATGAATATGACTTCTACCTGACAGATAGACATAACCATGCTATCCGTATATTGTCACCCTTGGGGCAAGTGACCACTTATGCTGGGCGTGGCAGTGCCAGTTTGAACTCAAATCCGTGGGGATATGCAAATGGTCGCTTACGTGAAGATGCGCGTTTTAATCGTCCCAAAGGAATAGCTTGGGATGAGCGAGATAATACAATATATGTGGGGGATGCTAACAATTACCGTATCAGAAAGATTGGTCTCGAGGAAGATGTACTTGAAGAAGATATTAATGAATAAACACCGTATGAAAATGAAGAAAATAACAATTTTATGTATACTGTTGCTATGTGCAGTAATCAATGCGATGGCGCAACAAGCAATTACCGTGTCAGGTGTTGTCGCTGACAGTAATAAGGAGCCACTAATTGGTGTGAATATTACTGTCAAAGACGTTCCCGGACTAGGAGCTATCACTGATGTCAATGGAAAATATACTATCAAAATAGAACCTTATAATCGATTAGTTTTCTCTTATATTGGATTTAAAACACAGGAAGTACTGATTAAAGAACAGCGTTCTGTTAATATAAAAATGGAAGAAGATGCAGCTACTGCTATCGATGAGGTAGTAATCACCGGTACAGGTGCACAACGTAAATTGGTGCAAACTGGTGCTATCACTACAGTAGACGTAGAACATCTAATGGCCAATCCATCGTCCAGCGTTGTCAATGCTTTGGCAGGGAATGTAGCTGGTGTACTGGCTCGTCAGACTTCGGGTCAACCAGGACAAAATGTTTCAGAGTTCTGGATTCGTGGTATCTCCACGTTTGGTGCAGGAACCGGTGCTTACATTTTGGTAGATGGCTTCGAACGTAGTATGGATGAAATCAATATTGAGGATATTCAAGACTTTTCTATCCTGAAAGATGCTTCCGCCACTGCAATCTATGGGTCTAAAGGAGCTAATGGCGTTGTGTTAATTAACACAAAGCATGGTAAATCCGGCAAAATCAAAATTGATATAAAGGCACAAACCACTTACAATATGCGTACCATTACCCCTGAATTTGAAGATGGGATTTCGTATGCAAACTTATTGAACGAATCACGTATTACACGCAACTATGAACCTGTATATCAACCGGAGGAACTGGATATTCTAAAAAATGGATTGGATCCGGATCTCTATCCGAATGTGGACTGGATGGATCTATTGTTAAGGCAAGGCTCATGGCAACATCGCGTCAATATGAACCTGAGCGGTGGTGGCTCTACAGCACGTTATTATGCATCTCTTAGCTTCCTTGATGAAGAAGGTATGTACAACACTGATAAAGCGCTGAAGAATGACTATAATACCAATGCAAACTATCGTCGTTACAACTATCGATTGAACACCGATATTGATATAACAAAAACTACGTTGTTGAAATTAGGCGTATCCGGTTGGTTATCGAAGAGAAACAGTCCGGGATTGGGTGATACTGATGTGTGGGGTGAACTTTTTGGCTATACTGCTATCCGTACTCCTTTGCTCTACTCCAATGGTCGTGTTCCTGCAGTAGGTACAGGCAATAAAACAAACCCATGGGTAGCAGCTACTCAGACCGGATTCAATGAAAACTGGGAGAATGTCATCCAAACAAATGTTACGTTGGAACAAAATTTGAATTTTATCACCAAAGGATTGAGGTTTGTTGGACGTTTTGGCTATGATACCTATAACAACAATCACATCAATCGCCGTAAATGGCCCGAGCAATGGATTGCCGAACGTTCACGCGATGAAAACGGAAATTTGGTATTCAAAAATATTGCAGAGAGTAGCCCAATGAAGCAAGAAAGTGGCTCTAGCGGTAATCGTCGCGAGTTTTTGGATGTAATGCTTAACTGGGAACGTGCTTTCAAAACTCACCACCTCAATGCTACGCTGAAATATACGCAAGACTCATACATCAAAACACAAGACTTAGGTGACGATTTGAAAAATGGCGTTAGTAGGCGCAATCAAGGATTGGCAGGACGAATAGCTTATAACTGGAACTACCGTTACTTCGTAGATTTTAACTTCGGCTACAATGGCTCGGAGAACTTCGCTAAGGGACATCGCTTCGGCTTCTTCCCCGCCTACTCTTTCGCATGGAACATTGCAGAAGAATCATTCATCAAAGATAACTGGAAATGGATGGGGATGTTTAAAGTGCGCTTCTCTTATGGAAAAGTGGGTAACGACAATATTCGTCATGACAATAAAGATGTACGTTTCCCCTATCTATATACGATTGGAGGTGGCGACAGCTATGATTGGGCAAACTACGGTAGTTCTTACGGTTTCACAGGTTTGACATATACAGAGCTGGCTTCCGACCAGATAACTTGGGAGGTGGCAACAAAGAAAGACTTGGGAGTGGATTTAGCTCTGTTTGATGACAAATTCAGATTGACAGTCGATTACTTTGATGAAAGTCGTAGTGGAATTTTCATGCAGCGCCAATACTTATCCGGTATGATTGGTTTGCAGGGGAAGAGTCCGTTTGCCAATGTGGGTAAGGTAAGTTCCAGAGGTTTTGATGGAAACTTCTCATTCAAACAAAAAATTAATCAGGTTAACTTAACAGTACGTGGTAACATAACTTACAGTAAGAATGAAATCATCGAAAGAGATGAAGCCAATAATGTATATCCTTATCAGATGCAAAAAGGCTATCGGGTAAACCAGAACAAAGGGTTGATTTCATTGGGATTATTCAAGGATTATGACGATATCCGCAATAGTCCTACCCAGCAGTATGGCCCCGTGATGCCTGGTGATATCAAGTACAAGGATGTGAATGGCGATGGTGTAGTAAACGATAACGATATTGTAGCGGTAGGGGCTACTAATCGTCCGAATCTGATTTATGGTCTTGGACTCTCGGCTAAATGGAAAGGACTTGATGTCAATTTGCATTTTCAGGGTGCAGGCAAGTCACAATTCTTTTTGTCCGGAAAATGTATTAGAGCTTTCAGTGAAGGACAATGGGGTAATATTATTAAAGGAACCTTGGATAATCGTTGGGTAGATGCGGATACTGCCGAGAAACTGGGCATTACCGCTAATGAAGACCCCAATGCGACTTTTCCTCGTTTGAGTTACACCGATCAAGGAAATGGAAACACGACAATCTATGCCTACACTAATAACTACCGTAACTCCACTTATTGGCTACGTAATGGTTCTTATGTACGTTTGAAAACTGTCGATATCGGCTATACGCTTCCCAAAGCGTTGGTCAACAAAATACACTTCAACAATGTACGTATCTTCATGACAGGTACGAATTTGCTTACATGGTCCAGCTTCAAGCTATGGGATCCGGAAATGGGCAGTAATAATGGTGAAAAATATCCATTGTCTAAATCTGTAACGTTAGGTTTGAGCGTTAACTTATAAATGATCAATAACATGAAAAAAATATATATACTATTAGTTGCGATTTTTGCGCTTGGTTCTATCTCCTGTTCCGATTACTTGGATTCAGATTATATCTTTGAAGATAGAGAAACGATTGATAAAGTTTTCACTGACTATAAAAAGACAGAACGATGGCTAGCACAGACATATACCTATCTGTTAGGACAATGCTGTGATGTCGCCAGCAAACGTAATACGCCTTTTGTTTTCGATGATTGTATGTATTATGGTGATGATGATGTAACGGTAGATGCGACTAAAGGAGGTGCCTTGTCTTATAATAAATTCAGGGAGGGAACGTATGACGAAAACACCTTTCAAGATACCTGGAATCGTTGTTACAACGGAATTCGTCAAGCTACTATTTTCATTCAGAACGTAGATATGAGCATAGAACATAGCGCAGAGGAAATCATTGACCTCAAGGCACAAGCTCGTTTTGTTCGTGCCTATTACTATTGGTTGTTGCTCCGGAAATATGGCCCTATCCCATTGGCTCCGGAAGAGGGTTTCGATTACAATCAGTCTTACGATGAATTGGAACTGCCTCGCAACACGTATGATGAATGCGTTGATTATATCGCCAACGAAATGGTGTTGGCAGCCCAAAACTTACCCCTGAAACGAGATCAACTTTCCATTACTCGCCCCACTCGTGGTGCCGCTTTGGCAGCCCGCGCCTTGGCAATGCTTTATGCCGCAAGTCCACTCATGAATGGTAATAATGACGCGTATGCGCAGCAAATGACGAATCGTGATGGAAAGCGTTTATTGGATCCGGTATATGATAACAGCAAATGGGCTAAAGCTGCGGCTGCTTGTAAAGATGTAATGGAATTGGGCGTCTACCGTCTCTATACATCCGATTTCAGGTCAACTCATTCTATTGCCTTTCCTGCGACCATTGCTCCTCCGGTTCATTCGGAATATAGTTACAAAAATTTCCCTGAAGGTTGGCAGAATATTGACCCGTTCGAGTCCTATCGTTCACTGTTTAATGGTCAAGTGACTGCCATGGACAATCCTGAATTAATTTTCACTCGTGGAAAGAATATCTCTGGTGAACGTATCAAAGACATGGTCATCCATCAATTGCCCACCGTGGCCAAAGGATGGAATACGCACGGCGTCACCATAAAACAGGTAGATGCTTATTACATGAACGATGGTGCCGACTGCCCGGGCATGAATTCTGAATATGCAGGATCGGTAGCCTATCAGGGACGCGTAGACAGCCGTGCTCGTGTCACCGGTTATACAACAAATAATACGGATCATAAACCACTTCCAAACGGGGTATCTTTGCAATATGCCGAACGTGAACCGCGTTTCTATGCTTCCATTGCTTATAACGGAATGTATTGGCATTTAGGAAATGAGCCGGAAATCCAGAACCAAGACCAACAAGTCTTTTATTATCGCGGAGACGGAAATGGTTATGCGAATAGTATGTTTTGGCTACGCACCGGTATTGGAGTAGCTAAGTATGTACATCCTGATGATACCTATTACAATAACGATGCTGCAAAAGTAAAAGATAAAGATGAGCCAGCCATTCGTTATGCCGATATTTTGCTGATGTATGCAGAAGCTTTGAATGAATTGACTGCTACTTATGAGGTTCAGTCTTGGGATGGTTCCATGACTTATACAATCAGCCGCAATGTGGAAGAAATGCGCACAGGTATTAAGCCTATACGCATGCGTGCCGGTGTACCCGATTATGATACAGAGACTTACAATAATCCAACTAAGTTTCGTATCAAATTGAAGCGCGAGCGCCAGATTGAACTTTTTGCTGAAGGTAAACGCTATTACGATCTTCGTCGCTGGAAAGATGCGGAAGCGGAAGAGGCAATGCCTGTCTATGGTTGTTATACGTTTATGAACAACACCAATAGGGACTTGTTTCACACACCAGTTCCTGTATCTAATCTTTCTGCTACCTTCTCACCAAAAATGTATTTCTGGCCCATCAAGCACAGTGAGTTGAAACGCAATAAACTTCTGACTCAAAACCCAGGATGGACTTACAATGATTAATCTTAAAAAAACAAGAACATGAAACTGAAAAATATCTTATTGTACCTGTTACCTATAGCCAGCTTATGCAGTTCGTGCAATGATGAATGGGAAAATGAACAATTTGCACATTATATTTCTTTTAAAGCTCCCATCAACAGTGAGGGCGTGTCTCGAATCAATGTGCGCTATAGAGGTGGTGATGAAAAGACGACCTTCCAATTACCGATCATTGTCAGCGGATCTACCACCAACGATCGTAATATAACGGTACATGTTGGTTTGGATACTGATACCTTGGCCGTACTGAATCAAGAGCGTTTCAATAATCGTACCGATTTATACTACCAAGTATTGCCAGACAGATTCTATTCTCATTCGAAAACGATGCAGATCAATGCCGGACAAGACGTGGCATTAATGCCTATCGACTTCTCAATGGAGGGCATCGACTTGTCTGATAAATGGGTATTACCATTGACTATCGAGGAAGCGCCCGATGGAAGCTATACACCTAACTATCGGAAACACTATCGAAAAGCATTGCTTCGTGTGATGCCATTCAATGATTATTCCGGAAACTATAGTGCGGTAAATTACAAAACGTATCTGAGCGGTGCAGAAACGGATGCGCCATACGTGAAAAACTACGTTATGATGTATGTAGTGGACGATGAAACATTATTCTTCTACGCCGGATTGTTTGATGAAACCCGCTTAGACAGGAAAGGGTATCGCATTAAAGCGAAATTCAATGATAACGGTATGGTAACCCTTTCTCCGGTAGACCCGAATAACAAAATGCAATTTGCCCTCGGTAAAGATGATTATAATAATGAAATCACTGCCTCTTACAGTATCACAGAGTCAAAGGATGCCATTCGCCCTTACTTACTGCACCGGACTATTATTATCAACAATATCAACTATACGTTCAAAGACTATACAACGATTTCCGGTGTAGAGACAGAATTTCATGTGATGGGTTCATTGACATTAGAACGTCAAATCAATACTCAGATTCCAGACGAAGATCAAGCTATTGAATGGGAGGAAGGAGAGTAAAGATTGATTAAGAATAAATGAATTATTATAAATAAGGATTGCAGATGATGAGGATATCCACAGATATCCTCATCGTTTCAGTCATTAACCGCTGATAAGATGAACAAATATGTACTATTACTTTTAATGTCTATATTCTTATGTATTGGCTGTGGAGAGACAGATGATAGTGAGACTAATATACCAGAAAACAATACTAATACTTCGCAAATAGTGATTGCTCCAGTGACGAACCTGAAAGCTAAGATTACACAAAATCCCAATGAACTTTATCTAACATGGACGAATCCAAGCACTGTGACCAATATGGCAGGAGTGGAGATCTATTATAAATTGGAAGGTTCTAGTAATGAGAAAAAAGTGAGTATGATTCAGAAAGGAGAAGGATATATACTCCGGTTAGCATCTGCGGAGTCCTATTCTATCTCTGTTGTTGTGGTGGATAATTACGGAAGAAAATCAGAAAGAACCACCATTACTGCTACTCCATCAAGTAAAGGGGTGCCTTTGGCAGATAGTTGTACATATGTGCTTATTGAACAGTTTATGGATAAAACCAAAGGGACTTTTTGGGTATCACCGAAAAATATATCAGGAAATTCTGCTAATGCTTATATTTATTGGCAACAGGCTCATGCCATTGATGCGGTGTTGTACTCTTATGAACGTATCAAAGATAGTAATCCTACATTGGCGGCTACGTATAAAGAGTATTTTGAAAAATGGTTTCGGAATCATGGGAATAACTATCATCACGATAGTAGCGATCCTACAGGCTTTTCGAATCCGTATACTGATGATATGTGTTGGATTGGTTTAACTCTATTGCGCATGTCAGAAGTGTTAGGCGACAATAAATTCGCTGATACAGCCAAGAAGTTATATGATTCCTACATTATTACACGAAAATGGACAGATAATAAAGGAACAGGTCTTCCTTGGAATAATGAAAATAATTCTAATGGACGAAGTCGAAATATATGTACTAATGCTCCCGGTTCTTTGATGGCTACCAAATTATATAAGAAATATAACGAAGATAAATACTTGTCAGATGCCAAGATGCTCCATAAATTTGCCTATGATAATAATTACTTAATATTGGGAGATGGAAGAATGGAAGAGCCTCCTTTGACCTACACACAAGGGACCTATGGAGAAGCAAGCCGACAATTGTATCATATCACGAATGATGAATATTATTTGACGTGTGCCGAGAGGGTGATTCGCTACGCCACAACCAGTAACAGGTGCTTGAACAATGGTATTTTACGTGATGAAGGTTCGTCTATGGACCAAAGTATCTTTAAAGCTGTTTTGATTCCTTATGCTGTTAATTTAGCATTGGATGAGGCTGTTAATAGTACAACTAGACAGAACTTGATTCTTTTCCTGCAAAAAAATGCGGAAATGTTGAGTTCCAACTTAGTTCGTGGAGCTTATCCGGAAATGTACTGCAACTATTATTGGGGATCTAAGTTTACTGGGAACGTTGCTTCCATGGGTGCGCAAACAAGTGGAGTCTCTCTTTTAGAAGGGGTGCTCAGACTGAACACAGCAATAGGTAATAATTAGTAATATGCACTATTGTCTGGAAGAGATCAAAACGAGTTCAATTATTCTTTAAATTTTAATCCTACTTTATAATTATCAAATTGTTTAAGAAGGCACTGGCTCAAATATTATGTAAATGAAAAAATAGGATTCAGTTATAATTGAAATAAAAGAGCTTGATAAACTCTAACCATTCCCCCTGTTACAAATAGTTGTAGCTGGGGGAATTTTTTAAGAGCACTGTCCATCACCCTATTTGCATAGAATTACATATTCTCTAATCCTACGACTCGTGTCTCAATATCATATTTCGCCATCTCTTTGTGTTTTAAATGCTCCACTTTCTCCATGAAGGCTGAATGGACATAATTATTCTCCGGCACCCGTTTAACCTCAGCTACAAGGGCTTTCTTTCCACTTGATTTGAGAGCAACAATATCAATTTCAAAAGAGTTTAATCGCTCTTTGTTTACAGAACTTTTAGTTTCCCACCAGGAGCCAATTTCTTTAAACCCTCCTTCCTCTGCTAGTTTCTGTTTAAAATATTTCTCCAATACTTTACCTGAATAGGTTTGATAATCAGCCTTTGCTAGTTGACGAAGGTCTTCAAAGTTCTGTAGCTCAATATATGAACGGTTCCGTTCAATGTACTTAAACCAGAAATTTAGAAAGTTATCACCAATAATATATCGTACATTCTTCTTTGTACCGGGTTTTGCAAAAATGGGGCGCTCACGAGTTATCAAATTATACACATTTTCTAATTTACTTAAATGGCCCCCGATAGATATACCACCTAATGCCGATTCTATTTCTCCTTGTGTATAATGCCCATTTGCTATTTCTAATAGGATAGAAAAGTAAATACCATAATTTTTCCCAAATTCAGTAATCAACAAATTACGCCCTTCATCTATAAACAGGGAATTCTCTGAAAAAACAAAGTCATATATCCGGTCAACAGAAAGGGCTTGATTGTCACAGAACAGCTCTACATATTTAGGGATTCCTCCGCTTAGTGTGTACAAAGCTAATAGGTCATCATTAGTATATCCAGGCGCGAAATCATCCATAATTTGTTTTAGCACTTTTGTATTGAAGGGACGAAGACATAAAATATTGTCAGCACGTCCGAATAATGGTTCTCCGTGGTCTGTGAATATCTTTTGCATCAATGAATATACAGAGCCGCTAATTACAAGATTTATTTTAGTTTCTTGCCGATATTCATCCCAAAGATTTTGCATATCACTAAAAACATCGGATCTGATATTATAAAACTCCTGAAATTCATCAATGACAATATTAAAAGAACGTGTTTTTCCTATTTCGAAAAGATATTGTATCAAATTAGTAAAGTTGGATATGCCATCCGGAATAAAAATAGATAATGTCTCGCGTACTATTTTTATAAAATCTGCTACTAATATACTCTCTGCTTTTCTTCCAACGAAAAAATATACAGTAGGTGTTCCCTTCAGAGCTTGTTTTATAAGACTGGTTTTTCCAATACGCCTACGGCCTGTAACCACAATCATTCTGGAGTTTTGGCCAAATGCAAGTTCTTGTACACGCTTTAATTCTGCGATTTCTTTCTCTCTATTATAAAACTTCATAAGTGTTGGTTTTTTCTCAACGGCTATTGAGTCAACCGTCGTTGCAAAAATATGAAATAAATTAAGAACAGCCAATTTTGCAATACTTATTATTGATGTTTTCGCCATTTTTAGAGTTTATCCGAAAGAAAATGGAATAATAAAATAATGAAAATAAGTGACTTTATTGAGATAAAAATCACTTTGATTTCACTCGAAAAAGGTGTAAAGCACAATACAGAAACAATACGTAAATTTGTAATATCCATATTATCAAATAGATATAGTGGAGATTGTTAGTTTGGACAGGACCCGGAAAACCAACTTTGTACGGATGATTTTGCCGGACATTGGGCCCATAATGCCAATCTTTCTGTGAAAGCCATCATGGGCGTAGCCGGATACAGCGAAATGGCTCGTATGCTCGGTTTGAATGATGTCGCAGATAAATATGCAGCGACAGCAAAGAAAATGGCGGTAAAATGGGAAGAAATGGCGAATGAAGGAGATCATTATCGCCTTGCGTTCGACCGAAAGGATACCTGGAGTCAGAAATACAATATGGTTTGGGATAAGTTGTGGGATCTGAAATTATTCCCTAACAATGTAATCGGGAAAGAAATTAATTATTACTTAACAAAACAGAATCCTTATGGACTTCCTTTAGATTCCCGCAAAGAATACACAAAATCCGATTGGATTATGTGGACAGCAGCTATGTCATCCGATAAGGAGACTTTCCAGAAACTCTCTGATCCTGTCTATAAGTATATCAATGAAACAGTATCTCGCGTACCTATCAGTGACTGGCATCATACTGACAGTGGCAAATGGGTAGGCTTCAGAGCCCGTTCGGTCATTGGGGGATACTGGATGAAAGTATTAATGGATAAAGTTCAGAATAATCAATAATTTAAATCTAGTGTATTATGAAATGTAAAACTATGAAACATGGGAGCATAGGACTACAGTGCATGATGTTGGTATTCCTCTTTGCAGTCTGTTTTAGCAGCTGTAAAGATAGTAAAGATGAGACATCAGCGCCTTATGACCCGAATCAACCAGTAGAGGTGACGGATTTCACACCCAAGTCGGGAGGTGGAAAGAAGAAGATGATTATCTATGGTAGTAATTTTGGAATAGATCGTTCTATTATTTCTGTTAAGGTCGGTGGGAAAGAAGCTATTGTTGTCAGTGCTAAAGGCAACACTATCTACTGTTCTACACCGGAAAGCTGTTTCGAAGGAACTATTGAAGTAAAAGTCGGTGAGCAAACTGTGATAGCATCAGAAAAATATAAGTATGATCCACAAACAGTAGTAACAGACTTATGTGGTGATGTAGATGAATTAGGACAGGGAGATATTGTAGACGTTGGCCCGTTCGACGATTGCGGAAAGATAGATTACCCTTTCTGGTTCTCTTTTGATCCCCAACATTCTAATATCCTTTATTTGTCTCAAAATAATGGGCTTTTGAGGGTACTGGATCTCGAACAGGAAATGATCTATACCAAGAAACTGGATAATATCAACCGTGCAACTACTATTACATGGACTAATGATGGTGATATGATATTGGCCGCTCCTCAGAATGGTGGTCCTGAGAATAGAAACAATATTATTTTAAAACGTGGAAGCAGTGCAGATAGACAGGATTTCAAAGAGTCCAGCTGGGTAGCCTTGGCACGTGGTAATGCTTGTAATGGATCTATGGTTCTTCCACAAACGGGAGAGCTTTACTTCAATCACCGTGCTACAGGCAATGTATACAGATATAATTTTGAAGAGAACGGTTATAATAACAATCCAAAAGTTCCTGGTGGAGAAGGGTTGAATGATCTTCTGGCATTTAGTGTACCTAATCAGACGGTTGACTTTAGTATGGTTCCTCATCCGACTGGTAAATATATTTATATCATCATGCATGAGTCACATTATATACTTCGCTCCAATTATGATGAAGAAACTAAAAAACTGGTAACTCCGTATATCGTATGCGGACAATCCGGCCAAGCTGATTATAAGGATCTTGTAGGTATTAATGCACGTATCAATGCACCAGGGCAGGGTGTCTTTGTGTTCAATGAAGAGTATGCGCGTCAAAAGAAAGATGATTGTTATGACTTTTATTTCGCAGACAGAGAAAATCATTGTATTCGAATGTTGACCCCAGATGGAGTGGTTTCTACGTTTGCCGGACGCGGTTCCGCTTCCGCGAGTAGCTATAAATGGGGCAAGCAAAATGGAGAAGTGCGCGAGAGAGCTCGTTTTAACAAACCGGTAGCTTTGGCCTATAATGAGGAAACAAAGACTTTCTATGTAGGTGATTGGGGAAATAATAAGATTCGGAAAATTGCTAAAGAACAGGCACCTGAAGATTTAGGTGGAGAAGAATCCAATGATAATCAGAACCAAGAAAATCAATAAAAAGAAGAACACATGAGAATAAAAGAATTTATTACGATTTGTCTGTTATTAGTCTCTGTTTCCCTTTTTGCTCAAGAAAAGACTATTGAGGTAACAGGAGTCGTAACGGATACGAATAAAGAACCATTGGTTGGTGTCAATGTGACAGTAAAGGACAAGCCAGGCTTAGGAGCGATAACGGATATCAATGGACGTTACAAAATTAATATTGAAGAATTCTCTCGTTTGGTATTCTCGTACATTGGTTTTGATACGCAAGAGATATTGGTGAAACGCCAGAATCTGGTCAATGTATCGATGAAAGAATCGGATGCCAGAGAAATTGACGAAGTTGTAATCACGGGAACAGGTGCACAGAAGAAATTAACTGTGACTGGTGCAGTGACGAATGTAGATGTAGAGGTATTGAAATCAAATCCTTCGGCAAATCTTTCTAACGCGTTGGCCGGAAATGTGTCAGGTGTCCTTGCCATGCAAACTTCCGGACAACCGGGCGTGAATACTTCTGAATTCTGGATTCGAGGTATCTCCACTTTTGGTGCCAATAGCTCTGCATTAGTACTGGTTGATGGCTTTGAACGCGATTTGGATGAAATCAATATTGAAGATATCGAATCTTTTACCGTGTTGAAAGATGCTTCTACAACGGCAATTTATGGTCCTCGTGGTGCAAATGGTGTAGTATTAATCACCACTAAACATGGTAAGGAAGGTAAGATTACGATTAATGCCAAAGTGGAGACCTCTTATAATGCGCGTACTATTACACCGGAATTTGCAGATGGCTATAGCTATGCCATGTTGATGAATGAGGCACGAATTACTCGTAATCAAGAGAGAATCTATCAGGATGACGAAATGGAACTTCTGCGATTGGGACTTGATCCGGATTTATATCCGAATGTAGATTGGATGGATGTATTGTTAAAAGATGGAGCCATGACCTATCGTGCCAATCTGAATATGAGTGGTGGCGGGAGTACTGCACGTTACTTTGTATCTCTTAGCTATATTAATGAGGAAGGGATGTACAAAACGGATGAATCCATGCGTAAGGACTACAATACTAATCCTAGTAGTCAACGTTGGAATTACCGTTTGAATACAGATATTGATGTAACGAAGACTACTCTTGTAAAAGTAGGTGTATCTGGTTCTTTAAAGAAACGTAATGCACCGGGACAAGGTTCTAATGTATGGACTTCCTTAATGGGACAGAACCCGGTCAGTATTCCTGTTATGTACTCTAATGGTTACATTCCTGCACATGGAGTGGAAGATAATCGCAAGAATCCTTGGGTACTTGCTACACAGACTGGATATAAAGAAATCTGGAATAATAAGATTCAAACAAACATTTCTTTAGAGCAAAAACTGGATTTTATTACCAAAGGTTTGCGTTTTGAAGGCCGTTTCGGGTTTGATACGAATAATCAAAGCGAAATTAACCGGATAAGAATGCCGGAAACATGGCGTGCTCAAAGAGAACGCGATGATGACGGAAACCTGATTTTCAAGCAACAAAGTGCTGAACAACCGATGGAACAGACAAGTTCCTCTACCGGTGAACGTCGGGAATTTTTAGAAGCCTATTTACAATATAATCGTGCATTCCATGCACATCATGTGGGCGGAACATTGAAATATAGTCAGGATGCTTATCGGACCACGGTTGATATTGGAACAGATGTGAAAAATGGTATTGCCAAACGTCACATGGGATTGGCCGGACGTGCCAGCTATAACTGGAATTATCGCTATTTTGCCGATTTCAATTTTGGCTATAATGGTTCGGAGAATTTTGCTGACGGACATCGTTTCGGCTTTTTTCCAGCCTTTTCTTTGGCTTGGAACATAGCGGAAGAGAAGCTTGTTAAAAAACATCTGAAATGGATGAATATGTTCAAATTACGTTACTCTTATGGTAAGGTTGGTAATGATAAAATGGACGTACGTTTTCCCTATTTGTACACTATCAAGGATGATGGAAATGGTTGGACTTGGAGTGATTACGGTTCGCCGGACAATGTGTATACGGGAATGCAGTATACGCAGCTCGCCTCTAACAATGTTACTTGGGAAATTGCAACCAAACACGATGCGGGTGTGGACTTATCCTTGTTCAATGATAAGTTTACGGCTACTGTAGATTACTTCCATGAACAGCGTGATGGAATCTATATGGAACGTAAATATCTACCTGGTATTGTAGGTGTGAATAGTAATCCGAAAGCGAATGTGGGAAGTGTCCAGTCGAAAGGTTTCGATGGTAACTTTGCTTACAAGCAAAAAATAGGAAAAGTCAATCTGACTGTCCGTGGTAATTTTACTTACAGCAAAAATGAGATTCTGGAGAAAGATGAAATGAATGCAGTTTATCCTTATCAGAATGAGGCTGGCTACAGAGTTAATCAGGCGAAAGGGTTGATCGCTTTGGGATTATTTAAGGATTATGATGATATACGCAATAGTCCGCAGCAAACTAACTGGGGAAAGGTACAACCGGGTGATATTAAATATAAAGATGTCAATGGAGACGGAATTATTAATGCCAGTGATGAGGTGGCAATCGGTGCGACAACGAAGCCTAATCTGATATATGGTTTTGGTGTCTCTGCACAGTGGAAAGGATTTGATTTTAATGCACATTTTCAGGGAGCGGGTAAGTCTTCGTTCTTCATTAATGGTTCTACTGTGTATGCCTTTAAAGATAGCCAGTGGGGAAATATCCTGACGAATTTAGTGAAAGACCGCTATGTTGATGCGGAGACAGCTGCCACATTGGGTATTCCGGCTAATGAGAATCCTAATGCTTCGTATCCCCGGCTTAGCTATGGAGGAAACGATAATAATTATAGAGCTTCTACCTATTGGCTCAGAGATGGTTCTTACTTACGTTTGAAAACATTGGAAGTAGGTTATACATTACCAAAATCGATTGTGAACAAGATGCGGTTTAACAAGATACGTGTATTTTTTATAGGTACCAATATCTTGACGTTTGCTAAATTCAAAGAATGGGATCCGGAAATGGGAGTCTCTAACGGAGAAAAATATCCGCTTGCTAAGACATTTACTTTGGGATTAACTGTGAATATCTAATTAAATGCATGAAAAATGAGAAAGATATATAAACTGTATATTGGTATTATATTGAGTGTGATTGCCGTTGCTTGTTCGGATAAACTCGACTCAGACAAATATTTTAAAGACCGTCGTTCTTTGGAGGATGTTTTCACCGACAAGGAAAATACGGAAGAATGGTTAGCGCATGCCTATTCCTTTTTAGGCGGATACAATCTGGAAGTATCCAACATGCTTAATACAATCACTAATTTTGCCGATGATATCTACTTCGGTGGTAACAGTCTTGATGCGTATAAGACATTCAAAACGGGTACTTATGATGAGAGCTACCGGCATTCGTGGGGCGATAGTTATAAAGGTATTCGTCAAGCATCTATCTTCATTCAGAATATTGATATGAATACGAAGTATACGGAAGAAGAGAGAGCTGATATGAAAGCACAGGCACGTTTCGTTCGCGCTTACTATTACTGGCTGTTGCTTCGTAAATACGGTCCTGTACCTTTGTTGCCTGATGAAGGACTTGATTACACTGCTGATTATGATGATTTGGAAATTCAACGTAATTCGTATGATGAATGTGTGGAATACATCGAATCGGAGATGCGCCTGGCAGCTAAAGACCTTCCTCTGACGCGGCCCATCAATCAGGTAGCGCGTCCTACTCGGGGAGCAGCATTGGCGGCTCGTGCCAGAGCATTGTTGTATTCAGCGAGCCCTATCAATAATCCCCGTCCGGGAGATCCGGATAAGTTCTCGGATTTGGTAGACTACGAAGGAAATTGCCTGATGTCTCAGGAATACAATGAATATAAGTGGGCTAGGGCAGCGGCTGCGGCAAGAGATGTGATGGAACTCCCCGGAGAAAATAACGGTCGCCGTTATGAACTCTATCACAAAAAGGCTACTAATATTGCTGAACCCGGATATCCTGCTACTATTGCCCCTTATCAGGATGGCGACTTCTCGACAAAGACATGGAACGAAGGTGGATATAGTGATATAGACCCTTACGAATCTTACCGGGCAGTTTTCAACGGTTCGTTAGCAATGTATCAGAATCCGGAGTTGATTTTCAGTCGCGGACGTAACCAGGGAGCAAACAGTATTGCTGAAATGGTGAAACTCCAGATGCCGAAGACTTTAGGTGGAGGAAGTAATGCTTATGGTATGACACAAAAGATGTGTGATGCTTATTATATGGTAAACGGAGACGAATTCAGCAGAGAACATTTTAAAGAAGAGTATCCTTCCGGCACGCGTTTTGTTACCAAAAAGGAGGTTGAAGCAGGTACATATCCTCAACTAAAAGAAGGTGTATATAAGGAATATGCGAATAGAGAACCGCGCTTCTATGCTTCTGTTTCTTTCAATGGTTGTGTGTGGGCTTTACTGAAAAATGCAGAGACGACAGACTATAAGAATGACGTAGAGAAACAAGTCAACTATTATTATGGTATCAATACTGACGGTTTCTCCGGTACAGGTATTTATCTGCGATCCGGCATCGGTATCATAAAGTACGTACATCCGGACGATACGAATCGTAAGGAAATCAAAGCGAAAGCAGAACCTGCCATTCGTTTTGCTGAAATCCTGCTAATCTATGCCGAAGCCTTGAATGAACTGGAAGATGGATCCTCATACGACATTCCATCATGGGACGGATCTACCAGTTATTCCGTCAAACGTGACATTGATGAAATGAAAAAAGGGATCAGACAAGTACGTCGCCGTGCAGGTGTTCCCGATTATACAACACCGGAGTATCAAGACCGGGAAGTATTCCGCAAGAAGCTGAAACGTGAACGTCAGATTGAACTCATGGCCGAAGGGCAACGTTATTTCGATTTGCGTAGGTGGAAAGATGCAGAAGTGGAAGAATCTAAGAAGAATTACGGATGTAATTTCTATATGTCGGATACAGAGGAACAGAGAGAGCAATTCTATACTCCGATTGAAATTGCGGACTTACCTACTGCTTTCTCGCGTAAACTCTATTTCTGGCCTATCAGCCATGATGAGCTGAAACGTAATAAACGGTTGACGCAGAACCCGGGATGGACGTACAATGATTAATCTCCTAATAAGAATATGATATGAAGAATATATATATTTATTTAAGTTTATTGGCTGTCATCGTCTTGGGAACCGCTTGTAATAATGAGTGGGAAGATGAGCAGTATGAACAATACGTATCTTTCAAAGCGCCTATCGCCTCAGGAGGTGATGGTGTTACTACCATCTACGTCAGATATAAGGATAATGGAAAAGTGACTTATCAGTTGCCTGTCATTGTCAGTGGCTCTACAGTGAATGGACAAGACAGAGATATACATATAGCAGTGGATAAGGATACACTGAAAACGTTGAATATCGAGCGCTTTAGCCTTTATCGTCCGGAATTGTGGTATACGGAAATGGAGGAAGATAAATATGAATTCCCTGAAACAGTGCATATTCCTGCCGGTTCATGTGTAGAGCAATTGAATATAGATTTTAATTTGCAGGGCATTGATATGTTAGAAAAATGGGTTTTACCATTGACCATTGTTGATGATGGATCCTATAATTATCAAAGTCACCCGCGCAAGAACTATGCAAAAGCTCTGTTGAAAGTGATTCCTTTTAATGATTATTCCGGCTCGTACACGGCTTCTTCCATGAAAGTGTACACTTATATAAATGGTAAGCCTGATACTAATGCAAGAACAACGAACAAGCGTACAGGATATGTGATAGATAACAATTCCGTATTCTTTTATGCCGGTCTGATTAATGAGGATATGGATAAAGACATACGTAAGAAGTACAAAATCAATGTACACTTTAAAGAAGATGGAACATTGGATATGGAACCGGACGATCCAAGTAACGAAATGGAATTCAAACTGATAGGAACACCTATCTATAGTAGTACATCGATTATGGATGCTACACGTCCTTATCTGGAACGTCGTTATGTTCAAATCATGTTTGAATATGATTTCCAGGATTTTACCTATGGTGGAAGTGCTACGGAAGTCATTCCTATCAAATATAGAGTGGAAGGAAGCATGACGCTTCAGCGGAATATCAATACCCAGATTCCGGATGAAGATCAGCAGATTGAATGGTAATTCTATAAATAAATAGCAAATGGGGAATGTGTCAAAACTCCCCTTTTATCGAAATCACCCTCGTTACAACTTTCTGTGGCGAGGGTGATTTTTAGTTTATGAGAGTTTCGACACACCCTCATTCGCTTATAATAGATTATGATTAGCTGCTCCCACCTTTGTTTACCTGTTTTTTTCCTTTATTGATTTGTATTTTTCCCTCTCTCTTAAAAAACTTCCCTACTTTTGCTCTGTAGGTCAGTCACACAAAAAACGACAAAAAATACAGTTAATTAAATCAGAATAATTATGAACATCAAGAAACATTTGCCTTGGCTCGGAGCTTTGCTACCTGTGGCCAGTATGCAGGCAGAAACAAAACCCAATGTTGTCATCATCTATATAGATGATATGGGAATCGGAGATATCGGTTGTTATGGAGGTAAGTTTGTCCCCACTCCGAATATCGACAAAATAGCGCAGGACGGATTATTATTCAACCAATATTATTCTTCAGCACCGGTCAGCTCACCTTCCCGTTGCGGACTGACAACAGGAACATTTCCTATAACACAAGGAATCAACACCTTTTTGAATGGGAAAGCAGCTAATAAGAAATGTGAGCAACGAAACTTTCTAAACGATAAGGCTCCTTCCATGGCACGTGCTTTTCAGAGTGCAGGTTATGCTACCGGACATATTGGAAAATGGCACATGGGAGGCGGACGTGACGTGCGCAATGCTCCTTCTATTAAGAATTATGGTTTCGACGAATATATATCAACGTATGAAAGTCCGGATCCTGACCCGGCAATCACTGCCACCAACTGGATCTGGTCGGCTAAAGACAGCGTGAAACGCTGGAGACGTACTGAATATTTCGTAAATAAGAGCATTGACTTTGTCAAACGTCATAAAGACCAACCCTTCTTCCTGAATCTGTGGCCGGATGATATGCATACCCCTTGGGTACCGGAATTTAAGCAAAAAGAAAACAAAAGCTGGAATACGGAAGAAGCCTTCATTCCTGTTCTTGCTGAAATGGACAAACAGATCGGACGTTTTATCAAAGCACTGGAAGAGCTGGGATTATCAGAAAATACAATCGTTATTTTCACCAGTGACAACGGCCCGGCTCCCAGCTTCCAATCCGCTCGTGCTGCATATATGAGAGGAACAAAGAACAGTCTTTACGAGGGTGGTATCCGTATGCCGTTCCTGATTAAATATCCCAAGAAGATAAAGGCAGGACAAGTGAATAACGAAAGCGTGCTGTGTGCAGTCGATTTATATCCGTCTTTATGTGCGATAGCCGGAATTGGAACAGAGAAAGGTTATCAGGGAGACGGGCAAAATTATGATAAAGTTCTTTTAGGTAAGTCGAAAGCTAAACGTAAAACGGATTTGATGTGGGATTTTGGCAGAAATGAATTCTTTAAAAAACCGGGAAACCCACATGACAGAAGTCCTCATTTAGCTATCCGTAGCGGTAACTGGAAGCTGTTGATAAATAGCGATGGAAGCGATGCGCAGCTATACGATATAGAGAAAGACAAATTCGAAAAGAATGATATAGCGAAGTCACACCCGGAAGTAGTCGCTAAGTTGGGTGAGAAAGTTTGTAAGTGGTTCGATGCGAACAAAGACAAAGGAAAAGAGTGATACAATGAAAAACAAATTAAAAATAGACATTAAACTTATGAATTCAAAATTATTTCTATTACCAACAGCCCTGATGGTTGCCGGTCATTCTGCGGCAGAAGCAAAGGGCAAGAAATCTGATAAGAAGCCTAATATCCTGGTGATTCTGGCAGACGACCTTGGTTATTCCGATTTGGGATGCTATGGTAGTGAAATCCACACCCCTAATCTGGACAGACTGGCAAAAGAGGGAGTACGTTTCAACCATTTCTATAATGCCAGTCGTAGTTGTCCTACACGTGCCTCTTTATTGACAGGTCTTTATCAACACCAGGCAGGTATCGGCCGTATGACCTTTGACGGGCATTTGCCGGGATATCGCGGTACACTTTCACGTAATGCCGTTACTATTGCCGAAGTATTGAAAGAATCGGGATATACCACCAGTATGGTTGGAAAATGGCACATTGCCGAAACACCGTTGCGTGACGATCAGCGTGAATGGCTGGCTCATCACGTCGTTCATGAGACATTCTCTGATTTATGTCATTATCCCGTAAACCGTGGCTTTGACTCTCATTACGGAACAATTTATGGAGTGGTGGACTATTTCGACCCGTTCAGTCTGGTAGAGGGTGAAGTGCCTGTGAAAGAAGTACCGGAAGGGTATTATATCACACAGGCTCTTTCAGACCGTGCTGTAAAAGAAGTGAAAGAGTATGCGAAAGATGACAAACCGTTCTTCATGTATCTTGCCTACACCTCACCTCACTGGCCACTTCACGCACTTCCGGAAGATATTGAAAAATATAAGGATACCTATAAAGTAGGTTGGGAAGCCATCCGTAATGCCCGTTACGAACGTCAGAAGCAGTTAGGTATTTTCCCGGGAATGGATGATTTCCTGTCCGAGCGTCAGTTTAACGACAAATGGGAAGATAATCCGAATGCCGAATGGGATGCCCGTGCTATGGCTGTTCATGCTGCTATGATTGATCGTATGGACCAGGGGATTGGTCAGGTTATCGATGCGCTTGAAAAGACCGGTCAGTTGGACAATACATTGATCCTTTTCCTGTCTGACAATGGTTGCAGTAATGAAGAATGCCAGAATATGAGTGGAGGAGAAAATGACCGTCCGGATATGACTCGTAAGGGAGAGAAGATTATATACCCACGTAATAAAAAGGTATTGCCTGGTCCGGAGACGACTTATGCTTCATTGGGAGCTCGCTGGTCAAATGTAGCTAATACTCCGTTCCGTTTCTGGAAAGCAAAAGCCTATGAAGGAGGTATCTGTACTCCGATGATTGCGCACTGGCCGAAAGGAATCAAAAAGAATGTGGGAGGAATGACTCCTGAAATCGGACATGTGATGGATATTATGGCAACCTGTATCGATATGGCGGGAGCTACTTATCCTACTAAATACAAAGGAAATGATGTCATCCCGATGGAAGGAAAGAGCCTGCTTCCTATCTTCAAAAACGGACATCGTGAAGGACATGATTATCTTGGTTTCGAACACTTCAACGAACGCGCTTTCCTTTCTAATGATGGCTGGAAACTGGTTCGTCCGAAAGATCGTGAACAATGGGAATTATATAACCTGAATAAGGATCGCAGCGAGAAGCATAACTTGGCTGCCCAGTATCCTGAAAAAGTAGCGGAAATGGCTAAGGCATACGAAGCATGGGCGAAACGCTGCATGGTAGAACCTTACCCGGGACAGAAAAAACAGAAAAAGAACTAATAGCTATTGTTTGAGTACAAGCATTTATAATCATTAAATGAATAATGGGGATGAAGGATTCCGAATCGGGAATAACTTCATCCCCATTCATTTTATAGGGGAATTAAATAACTAATTCAGTAAGAAATAGATGGACTATTGCTCTATTTTCCCAATGGTAGAATACCTCACACTTCCTATCTGTCCATCTTTACCCAGCGTTTCCGCTTGAATAATCAACGGAGTGGAATATTGGTTATTATAACATTCAATCACCGCTTTCCCATTTTCATCAGCTTGTACGGATGGATTCCAGTATAACGTCCGTCTTTTATCTACTTTATCCATGTACAGCTCCTTGGTAGGGTAGGCAGGAGAATAATATTCCAATGGACGGGTATATCCCTGAATAACAGTTTGCCGGGTACCTAATACAGCACTTTGGCTCTTATTCAACACATCGCGTCTGGGCAGGGGAATCAGGTAGAAAACACTATATCTGTCCAGTTTGCTTATGTCGACTCCCGTGCTATCGGTCACCTCGGACATCTTTGTATTTTGGATAATGTCGTCATCGATACCTCCGGTGCCTTTGCTAATGATGATAGAAGCCAATCCGTCCACCTCGGTCAGCATCATTTGAGTTTCTGTTTCAGACAAAATGTGATTATCCATAATATAGCAGATTGGTTTCTGACGATACGTATGCTTGTCATTGGTGCGATCCCAATAAAATTGCGGACTCAACTTTTCCATTAATTCGGGAATGGTGGTGACAATCTTTCCATTATCGCGTAATACATCCACCGAACGGCGTACATCGTAATAAGCATCAATACTCTTCTCGCTGATCTTGGTAGCCATGTTGCTTCCTTGCCGGCGTTTACTTTTTATTTCCACCTCATCCAATACATAAAGTCCTT
>OGXV01000440.1_pt1 | contig 26558 bp, 12 predicted proteins | sample 1576391 | NCBI WGS metagenome assembly OGXV01 (sample SAMEA3541586, study PRJEB24748) | human gut metagenome | biome: human gut; feature: human-associated habitat; material: faeces | place: China | collected 2012 | reverse complement strand
GAGGCAGTCAAGAAAGATTATTATATCCAGGTGGATGTGGATGAAAAGCTTTTAGACGGAAGACCTCAGCCGCCCGCATTTCATCAGCACATGAAACTTGTGCTTCCTCCAGAAGATGGCCAGACACCGGATACAGAAGCTTCACAGGCGGAAGATCTTCCGGTAGAAGTTGTAGGGATATGGAATGACGAAACGCATACAAGCTGTACATGGAACGTCAAAGCGGATTCGTTTTGGAGATATACATTAAAAGAGTATAACTATAAGCCGAAAAATGAGGATGTGAAATTTTCAGGCTGGTATAATGTCCGTAATTCTCATGAACAGGGAGACAATGTAAATTCCTGGGAAATATATCCGGAAAGCGGAATTAAATTCACAGGTCGTGGAATTGGCCGTGGAGGTGAAACGCTTACCATTGAGCTGGAGAACCGTTATCAGAAAGAGGGAATACTCACACTGAATAAATTTGATGAGTCTACCGGACAGGGAATGGAAAGAATCAACTTTGCTGTCAGTCAGAATGGTGTCGAGAAAGAATCAGTAACAACCGATAAATATGGAATTGCACAACTTTATATTCCGCTGCAGGATGAAAACGGAAACAATCGAACAGCAACCGATAAATATTTATTACGAGAAACAAACTTACCAACAGGATACGTGGATACAGGAGATATACAGATCACTGTTGAGATTGCAGACGGAGCATTCAAAATCACAGAGGCAAAACTGGTAGACAGAGTGGCAGGTGAAAATCAAGAGGCCGTAACAGCACCAGTGGATGGAAAGATAAACGGAAAAGAAGTTTTGATCCAACGAGGGGATACAAGCCTTAATATCCGAAACTTTGGAAAAACAGGCAGTCTGCATATCAAAAAGACATGGGGAAACCCAAATGATGCATTGATGGAAAAACAGGTAAAAATCCGATTGTATCAGAATGGCATTTCTACAGGACAGGAATTCCTCTTGAATGAAGCTAATGGATGGGAATACACAGTTGACAATGTTCCGCTGTTCCAGGACAGAAATCCGGTGGAATATAAGATAGAAGAAGTTGAGATTGGAAAGACACATTATTCTCCGGAATTTGGCGACGGATTTCTGTATTATGAAGTTATCTATCCGGAGATCCAGTACTGGGATTCAAATGGTCAGCAGTTATTCCCGAAGGATGAGAATGAATTCCAGAATGTTTCCAGGATAGAACTGGAAGTGCAGAATCTGCATTTTAATCTCGCTGAACGGAGTCTGTTAAAGACAGATGATCTTCCGAGGAATCGGCTTGAAGGTGCCACATTCCTGTTCTACGAAACACCATACAATGAGACTGGTTCGGAATATGCAGATGATGCTGGTTATACCGTTGACTACGAGAATGGTAAAAGTAATGATCCAATAGTTCTGAAAAAAGATGGCGTGAAGTGTGAGCCGAGTTATTCATTGACTACAGGTCCAGACGGAATGATTCAGTTTCCGGATGACTTTAAGTCAGGCAGATACTGGATGGTAGAATCTATTACACCAAACAAAATGGATAAAGAAGATAAAACCAAAACAAAGTATCAGGACAACTTAAATTTATACATGATAGATGCGGAATCTGAGATCATATTCCTATATGAAAAATCTCCGGCGGCAGACACATGGAAAGCTCTTTCAGACAGACATATTGTCAATCATCCGAAAAAAGGCGGGGTGACAGTGAAGATTACAAAGGAAGTCACCGGTCCGTTTGGAAATCGTAAGAAGCCGTTTGATATTGATATTCTCTATTGGGAGGACGGTCAAAAGTTACGAAGCAAGAGACATAAAACTTCACTGAAAGATGGAGATACAGTTACATTACAAAATGTAGATATATCTTCTGAAATCACAATAACAGAAACCGTTGATACTTCAAAATACAATGTCTGGATTTCAAAGAAAGAAGCGAATGGTACGTATTCAATACCAGTGAAAGCCGATCTGACAGAAAAGACAGCCGTCATGAAACAGAAGATCGAGGCTGCACAGGGAGATGTGATTGAATTGAAAATCACCAATGAAAATACACAAGTAATACCGGAAACGGGGGTTCGTTTGAAAACAGACAGGCATGTATGGCTGTTGCTTGCCATAAGTAGCATTGCGATTCTGTTTTTGGGGAAAAGACGGAAAAAAATTTAAAATACAGATTATAGGAAATCAGTGATCGCTGTAACTAAGAAGCTCCTTTTTGATAAGAATTGATATAGATTGATCCTCATTCAGAAAGGAGCATTTTATTTTACAGTTAAAGGAAGAACAGGAATCGTGTTTGGCAGAACATGGTTCCTGTTTTATATATTGGAACACTTTTTGCAATAAAACAGAAAAATTATTTCATATTTTGTGCATTATAAAAAATATAAAAAGACTATATTATATCTATTACTGATGTGGGATTTATCATAAAACATATTGGCAGGATATAAATTTTTTTGATGCAAACTAATACCTGCAAGGGTTTAGTTTAGAAAAGCAGATCATGTCAGACTTTTTGACAGCAGCCACACAGTCAGAGTGGTAAATATACAAGCATAACAAACGATTTGAGGCAGATTTTTATGAAAATGAAATGTACGATATTAAAACAGATTACAGCAATGGTACTGTGCATCACATTATTGTCTTCACAGGTTGTGGTTGCCGGTGAGGAAGGTTTTAATGGAGATGAAATAACGGATTCCTTTGATGACAGCATATCAGATACCGGTGATGAAATTCCGGAATATGGTAAGGACGACAGCCTGGAGAAATCAGACGGATTTGATAATTCAGGAGATTGGGAATTTTCGGATTCCGAGGAGACGATCATCAATCCGGATGAGATATCAGATGATCCTGCTCAGACAGGTAATGGTTATTATATAGATGGAAAAATCTGTATTTATAATTACAGCCAGCTTCTGATGATCGGAACAGGTGCCGTAGTATATACAGGAGATAAGGATGGCAGTATAGGAGAAGGTGAGCCGGTCTTTACAGAGGAGACAGAACTTACCTATGCAGCAGACGCAGCCTATTGTCTTATGAATGATATTCTGATAGACACTGAAAATATATGGGATGTTCCGGCTGGTTTCTCCGGGACTATCACATCGGCAACAGAGAATGCAGGTACGACTGTGTATGATGCGGAAACAGATACGATCCATGTGTATAACCGCTATCAGCTGGCACTGATGAAAGAAGACTCAGGCAATGAGCCTGTGATGAGTGAAGACTACATTGCAGAAAAGGTAGGAATGGGCCAGGTTTTTACACTGGAAGATGGTTCCTATCTTACTTACAGCAGGAATCATAACTATGTGCTTGCTTCTTCCTTTACAACAGAAACACCGGAGCTTCTTGCAAACAAGGCTGGTACAGAGGAGACAACTCAGAATATCACAAACGCATATCCATCTGATTATGAAGGAAGAAACTATTTCGGTCAGGTAGTAAAAAAGATTGGTGACAAAAATTACATTCTGATAGGTAATGAAACACAGCTTCGGGCGATTGGAACGGATGTGGAAGTGACAGAACCAATCTGGCGGGTATACGAAACAAGAGAGAAAAAGCCGGGAATACTTGTGGGCGCACTGAGTGGATATACAGACTGGAAACCGGCAGCGGATACAGCAGAATACAAGACAGAACTGTATTATCCGGGTGATGCGGATATTGTAAAGTTTAATGATACATATAATTGGTCCGGCAGAGAATTGTATGCTAATAAAAACGGTGCTCATAAGCTGAATGATACAGAATATTTGGATAATCAATCTTGGGATATAGCTGGCACAAAAGCTACACAGTGTTATGTGTATGTAAGTAGTACGATTCAGGAGTCAGCTGATATGACGGTAACTGCGGCAGAAAGTATTATTGAGAATTCCGAAGCGGCGTCCGGTGAAACAGATGAAACTGTAAAAGATGGTGATTCGATTGATATGACTCCGGCAGATAGCGAGGAAGCAGTTGGGACAGGAAGTAATGATGCAGAAGCTTTTACAAGTGATGGGGACGAAAGTAATTTTATTGATGATACAAATCCGGAAAGTATAACGGTTGATGAGAATAAAACTTACGTACTTACTTATGATACGTCAAAACATAGCAATACCAATATTGCAGGCTCCGGATATAAATACAGCAAGGATGCGAATTACATCATCTTTCGTGATATTGACCTTTCCAAAGAGGGAACCAATTCTAATGGGGAAGATGATAACTGGGATCCTATTGACAATTACCAGGGAAATATGGAAGGCCGAAAGGGAATGGTTGAGGGTAAGAGTATAACAATCAGCCATATCAACATTTCACAGGATAATCCAGTTGATCAGGACAAGCAGGCAGAATATGGTATTGGATTTTTCAGAAATCTGACAACCCCGTATTCTACATCCCTTACAATATCCCAAAATCCAATCACTGTGAAAAATATTACCCTTTCTGATGTGACGGTTTCTACTACTACAACAAAAGTTAAACAGAATATCAGTTTGATTGGAAGTGTGCTGAAGCTCCTGCTTGGAAATTTAAGTGGACTGAAACCGGATCCGCAATCTCTGGCAACAGGAGGCTTTGCTGGCGTTGTAAAAGGAAATATCCAGATTGAAAACTGCAATGTGGAAAATTTACATGGAGTTTCCAATGCAAATGACCGGACCGGTGGTTTCGCAGGTTATGTCAGTGGTATGACACAGTACGATTTGGTATCAAGTGGCTTAGGAGGTCTAGTTACTACTTTAACAAAAATCCTGAATCTGATTCCGCTACTTGGAGTCGGTGATTTGCTGACTGTCCTTTTAAATGGAGGATTGCTCAGTGTAAAAGATCTGATTCCGGTAGGATATGTCAATCCAAGTATCCAGAATTGTTCTGTAAGCGGTGGCACTTCTGTTACAGGTCAGAAGAGTACCGGTGGATTCGCCGGGGAAGCCATCGGTGCAGTGATGAAAAACTGTTCTGTAGGTGGAAGTACCACAGTGTCCGGAAATGACTGTTCTGGTGGCTTTGTGGGACGTTCTGCGAATGCAGTCGTGGCAGGCGCATTAAGCAGCCTTGGTATTGAACTTATGGGAAATTTCCCGGTCAATACAGTTATGCTGAACTGTAGAATCGACGGAGCGGTAAACGTATCTGCACAGGGGACCCCATCTAAAGAAAGTGGTTATGCAGGCGGATTTATAGGAGAAATGCGAAATAGTTATGCGGTGGACTGCAGTATTTCCTCTCTTGGCACAGTGTCCGGAAAAGATTATACCGGAGGATTTGCCGGTATAGCAACTCTTGGTGATGTAGCGGATATTAATGAAAGCCAGGGACTTCTGGCAATTGTAAAGGATCTTCTTACAGGGTTGTTAAATGGTAAATTTACCAACATGGATCTTCTGAATCTTGTGGGACTTCGCCCTTCTGTTATAAGTGGATGTACCATTGTCGGAGATAACATTTCTGTAACAGCAAACGGTAAAAATGCCGGTGGACTTGTGGGATATGCAGGTGCTGTCCAGATTTCCAATACTTTAGAACTTACGGACGATTCAAAGTCAACTACAAAAGCCCTCCAGCGAGTGCTTACTAAGACCGGCGTTACCTACGAATTTGCAGACCGTGTGAATCAGATCAATGCAGCTTCCTCTGTGAAGGTTTCAGCAACGGAGAATGCCGGAGGAATCTTAGGTTATGCGAAGATGACCAGTGTCGGTGATGTCCTTGGCGGAACAGTTACAGCGGCAGACTACATGCGTTTTGAATGTAAAGATTGTTCCGTAAACGGAGGCTCTTTGGGACTTACAGTTACTGCGTCAGATCAGGAGAATGGTCGTGCTGGGGGTGCTATCGGTTATGGAACAGGTGGAGAAGTAAGGAAAACATCCGTCACAAATCTGAATTCTGTAACGGCTGGAAAGTGTGCAGGAGGATTTGCCGGATATTTCGGAAGTGGCACTCTTGCTAATGTTGGTGGTATTAAACTTCTTGGATTACCGCTTTTGAAAATTGACAGCCTTCTTTCTGTAGGGCAGATGATTGAGACGTTTACCGTTGACAGCACTGTTTCAGGTGTTTTGTCAGGCTATAGTGTGTCTACTGAAAATGAGCAAGGTTATAGCGGTGGCTTTATTGGAGAATGCATCAGTGGAAGAGCAAGGAACACACAGATCAGCAACCTGAAAACGGTTACTGCATCTGCAGCATCCGGAAAAGCCGGGGGCTTTGCAGGTTTTGCCAAAGCTGGAGATGCATTGGCAAGCGCAGGAGATTCTGTCACATCTTCCGGATTACCAGCAGGAATCCAACTGGAGAATCTTCTTGGAGTGGTCAGCGCCCTGAGACCGGAATTCAATAACACTTCCATTGCCTATGTTTCAAATGGAAATGATCCTCAGGTATCCGCTGATATGGCGGGCGGCTTTGTGGGAGACGGACAGGCAGTAGATATCAACTATGGAAACAACAATTCCGGATTCAAAGCTGACACAGATATTAATTCATCTTCGAATGAATCTACAGGTGAAAAGAATAGTGAAGAAGCAGATTTCATTTCAGCAGTCACGAATAGCGAGAATGAAACAACAGAAGGTGAGACTGGTGCGATTGCAACAACAAATATTACCGGACTTTCTTATATAAAGGGAACCAGCTATGCCGGTGGTTTTGCAGGAAGGCTGATGCCTGGTGATGTGGCACAGACAGGTTCTATTAAGTTACTGGGGCTCTTAAGTGTAACGCAGCTTCTCAGTGTCATGGATGTGGCATATCCTAGAATTTCCGATTCTTCTATTGCAGGAGACAGCTTAGTTGTAACAGCATCCGGAAAAAATGATGATGTGGCGCTTGGAGATGCTGGAGGATACATCGGTAATGGAAAAGCAGTCATGGTGAAGAACTCTGATGTGACCAATGTAAAAGAAGTCACTGCACCGTATCATGCCGGTGGCTACATCGGAATCATGCGTTCCGGAAGTGCAGCGGAGGCAGGAGATGCCACAGGAGAACTTTTGAACAGTGTCCTTGGTAAGATCCTGAGTCTGAAGGAACTGGCAAGTGTCCTGCAGGCTGCATCCAGTAAGATTGCAAACTGCAAGGTAAGCGGTATTGAAAAAGAAAACGAAGGACTGACTGTCATAGCTGACAGAGGATCTGATAATGCAGAAGGCTATGCCGGTGGCTTCGTTGGAGAGATGCAGAGTGGCCATGTAGACAATGTAGCTAATGCCGCTGCTTCTGGAAAAGGAACGGCAGTAGAAAATCTTCTGAAAGTAGAAGGACTTCGTTATGCCGGAGGCTTCGGAGGCCTGGTAAAAGCCGGAGCGGTTGCTGAGATTGGAGCTGAGTCATCGATTCTTACAAAAGTGGTTGATCTGACAGGATTACTTTCCCTGGTCAATGCCTTTGTTCCGGTGATCAGTAATGCCAGTGTACGTTCTGTAAAGGATGGCTTCACCGTACATGTTACAGGAACTCTTGAAAAAGACAGCACTAACGATGCGGATTCCGGAAGTGCCGGAGGCTTTATCGGATGCGGAACCGGTGTACAGATCAGCAATTCCGATGTAAATAAACTGCAGCATACCCCTGTCAGCGAGCCAAAGAATCTGCAGCAGGAAGATGGCAGCAGTTATTACGGAACTGGAAGTGAGTATGCGGTAAGTGGTTACCGTTATGCAGGCGGCTACATTGGTAAAGCAGCTATGGGAAGTACGGCAGCTATCGGGGGAGCAAGTGTTCTGGATAAGGTGCTTTCTGCCTCAAATCTGTTATCAGCGTTGACTGTAGTTGCATCTATCATAGACAGTTCAGATGTTTACGGAGCAACAGGTGGATTTAATGTTCTTGCAACAGCCGGAGACGGTAATACCGGAAAAGCCGGTGGATATGCAGGAGAACTTCTTGGAGTTCAGATTCAGAATAGTAATTCTTATAATTTTGCACATATCATAGGGCGTGAAAGTGCCGGTGGATATGTTGGAACCATGGAGCCGGGAAGTGCTGCAGATGTGGTAAAGGGATTAAAAGTTCTTGGAGGTCTGATAAAGGCAGATAATCTTCTTGGAGTTTTACAGTCCTTTGTTCCAGTGATCAAAAACAGCGAAACAACAAGTATTCCATGTGGAGGTGCTGTGAGGGCTCAGGCTGAGAGTAATGATGGCATTTACCGTGGACTTGCCGGAGGATATGCAGGTTACAACTACGGTGGTCAGATCTGGGGAAATAATACGGATAAGTGGAAAGGCTCTGAATACACAGGAACCGTAAGGGAATGTGCAGCCTATCGTATCCGATCCGTATATGGAACAGAATATGCTGGAGGCTATACCGGACTGATGCGGTGTGCCAATGTTGCAGACACAGGAAGTCTGGAGGTTTTATCCGGTCTTATCAAACTAGATAATCCGCTGACGCTTCTTCAGGCAGTGTATCCGACAGAAAAGAATACAGCTGTTTATGGACCGCTTCGTGGACTGGATACGGATACCTGGAACAAATGGGTTGGTGCTGTCGGTTCTTATGGAAGTTACGGTAATAAATTACAGGCACTTGGTGAAGTCAATGATCAAGAACAGTTAAATGAGATTATTTCTCAGTATGCATATGGATACGCAGTCACAGCAGGAAGGAGCATTCTGGCAAGTAAAGCAACACAGGGCGGTTCTGCCGGAGGCTATGTAGGCCGTATGGAAGGCGGTACCGTGACAAATGGAACTGCAACAGATCTTCAGTCAGTGGAAGCCTTCAGAAGCAGCGGTGGATTTGCTGGTGAGATGCTTACCGGTTCAGTGGCAAACATAGGTGAGGGTTCACTGGCAGGTTTTAAACTTATCGGTGCAGACAGTCTGGCAGCATTAAAAACCTTTGTGCCGGTTGTAAAACAGTCCCATGTGGAAGGCTATCGTTCCGGTGCAAGGATCAAGGCAACCGGTATTGCAGACAAAGATCCAGCAGGATTTGCCGGAGGTTATGTGGGAAGGATGATCGGCGGTCAGATCTGGGGAGATGAAACTACCTCATGCAGTATCATAAATTTAAGGCGTGTAGATGGAACTTCTTATGTAGGTGGTTTTGCCGGAAAAGTAGATCCGGGCAGTGTGGCAGCTGTTGATACAGCTACAAAGCAGGGACTTTTAAACCAGCTGCTGAATGTGCTTATGGTAAATGCTCCAACAGAGCTGATCAAAGTTTTGAACGCAACTGTTTCCACCATCCGTTGTGCATCTGTTTCAGCCTGGGATGACTGGGGCGTGATCGTAAACGGAACCTATCAAAGCGGCAGCAATACTGGGTACGCAAAAGCAGCTGGAGGATTCGTAGGAAGTCTCTGTGGAGCGGTCCTTGGCAAGAAGAATAAGCCGGGAAGCGGAATCCATGCAGACAAGATCCGTTCTGTAGTAGCCGGTGAATATGCCGGTGGATGCTTTGGTATTGCGGATGTTTCCGGTGCTGCAAATATCAGCTCAGATGGTGAGACCACTATATTGAAGAAGCTTTTACAGCTTGGCAGAACCGATGTATTGGATGCGTTTAGAAGTTATGTATATTACGGAAATGTCACCGGCAGCCCGGATGCAGGGCTCGGTGTTAGTGCTAACACTGCAACAGATGCAGGTCAGAATAATCAGGTTACTTACAGCGGAACAGCTGGAGGTTTTGGTGGTTCCCTGCTAAATGGGTCTGTCAAAAACAGCAGCGTAACTGGATTAAATTATGTAACTGGACTGAACAGCGTTGGCGGTTTTATTGGTTACTCCGGAAAAAGCGGCGTTGTGAAAATGGAGAAGCTGGATGTGCTGGGAAATAATACCGGACAGCTTCTGGGCGGTGCCCTCGGCGTTCTGGATATTTTTGGTTCCCACATAGATGACAGCAGTGTGACAGGAGTGCCTGGTGGTTATACAGTTCAGAGTAAAGCTGGAGCGGAGCAGATCGCCGGAGGATTTATCGGCTATGCAAACCTTGCCAGAATGTCAGGCTGTAATGCCGGAGATGTCAAAAATCAGGAGAACAGTCTGAAACTGGTAGAATCCGGTGGAACAGCCGGAGGCTTCGCAGGAAGAACAAGCTTTGCCTATCTTGCGGATTTGAAGCTGGATTCAGGAGCAGTGAATGTAATATTCTCGCTTGTTAATGAACTTATAAAAGCACTATATTTAGATAAAATTCAGGATTCCAACTTGTTGCATATTAATCTTGGAATTGTGAAGATTGATGCGCTGTATGAAGGAAATCTTCTCCATGTGAATCTGTTGGGACTGGATATTTCTGTAGGACTCTCAAAGAAGTCAACGGACAACAACCAGCAGACAGATCTTGCAATTATTACGATTGGAGATTCATCCATCAAACTTCCATGCGATGAAAATGGACTTTTGAATGATAATGATGCCAAATCCAATATCAGTATCAATCTGATCAAGGCAAACAGGACAAAGATCACGGACAGCAGTGTGTATGGAATCAGTACAGGATATGATGTCTATGCAGGCGGAGCAGGAAATGATGCGGATGGTTCTGCAAATGATGGACGAAGCGGAGGTTTTGTTGGATACAATGATGAAGGACTGCTGAGGAATAACAATATGTACTACTGTGACGTGGTTCGTGGAACACCTAAGATGGTGGGACCGTTCAGTGGAAAAAGTGATCTGGACTCTGTATATGAGTTTAATACGAAAGCAGGCGTAGAAGGTGAGAATAACAATTACCGTATCTACAGGAAACCGGTGATCACTTTTGATGAGATCAAAAAGAATTCCAAACTCCTGACAGATACGTTCAGTCAGGAAAATGGATGGAGTATCTTTTCCATAAAACATGTGGTACAGGTAGATGAATATGATACCTTGCAGAATGCAGTCATGGCAGCAAAGGGCTCTTCTGAAACAGCAGATCTGAATGCTTATGTATCAGATGCAAAAGCTGTTCTGATGTCAGATACCAAAACTACTGTAAATACAGGGGATAGCACGTCACCGGAACCATCTGATACACAGGATCCATGTGATGAATTTGTAAATCTGACCATTAATAAGGTATGGAAAGATTTCCGGAATATGGACAACATCAGACCAGACACTATTAAGGTTACAATTTCCAGAAGCTGGACGGATGCGGAAGGAACAAAACATACAGAAGTTGTGCCGGGATATGAAAACTATGAAATAAAAGGTGATATCTCAAAATCTACATGGCAGAAAGTGGTTGAAACTCTTCCAGCCTACATAAAAGATGATGCTGAAAAACCGCATTATTATGAATATTCTGTTACGGAAATGGAAATAAAAGGATATACAACTACAATCGAAACTTCTGAAGATGGATTTACCTTCACGATTATCAACCGGCATTTTGCACTTCTTCCAGATACCGGCGGAAAAGGCATTATGATGTTTATAATGGCAGGCGGTTTATTATTAGCATTCCTGCTTTATACAGGGCAAAGAAGAAAAAAGAAACAGAGCATGCAGGGAAGGAGGTAATAGAGTCATGAAAGAGATATGGCTGCGTGGGGAACTTCCACCGTAAAGGCAGAAAGGATTCCAGGACAAATAAAATAAATTAAAGAAAGAGAGAAAAAAGAACATGAAAAAGATCATATCAAGATGTATGGCTGTTCTGCTGACAGTAGCTATGATACTGACAATGAGTATGACAGCATTTGCAGCAGAAGCTCCAAAAGGTACCCTGACAGTCAACAATACAGTGGAAGGAAAGACTCTGGATTTGTATCAGATTTTTACCGCAACAAAAAACGGCGATAATGTAGCATATACACTGAACACTGAATATGAAGAATTTTTCAAAACAAAAGTAGAGAATGGTTCATCTTTATCTGGCGAAGCTTTAAGTGAAGCGGCATATAACTATGTTAAAAAACAGGTCGGACCAGATGGAAGTAATGGTGCAGAGTTTGCAAAAGAGATTCTGGGCTGGATTTTAAATTTAGCGAACAATATTACAGCAACAAAAACAGTTGAGACAGCAGCAACTTCTACACAGATTTCTGATTTAGCATATGGATACTATTTAGTTTATCCAAAAGGAGCAACAGATACCTCCACAGCACCATCTTTAGTTAGCATTACAGCTGGTACAGCTACAATTAACATGAAGAGCAATTACCCGACAGTAGACAAGAAAATCATTCCGGCACAGAGTGGAAGCGGAATTAAAGTTGGTGCTATTGTGGATGGCACATGGGAAGGCACCCATCACATGGAATTAGATGACGAAAATGAGTCTGAAGATACCATCGCACCACGTGGCGCAGCAGATGAAAAGAAAGCCGGAGATTTTGGGATTGGCGATACCGTCACTTACCAGCTGACTTCTAAAGTGCCGGATATGACAGGATATACTTCTTATACTTTTAAATTTAGCGATACTTTGTCCAAAGGACTGGACTTAAAAGAAGTACTGTCTGTAAAAGTTGGAAATACACCACTTAAAGCAGGAAAAAAAGGAACAAATACATACGCACTTACATATGACAAAACTAGCCGTATTTTAACAGTTACTTTAAATGATTTCTATAATTCATATAAAAATCATACAGGCGAGACAATCACAGTTGTTTATACTGCAACCTTAAACAAAGATGCTGTTATCGGTATGAATCCAAATACCAACAAGGCGGTCGTTGAGTACAGTAATGATCCGAAGTCAGATGGAACAGGTACATCTGAACCAAGTATTGTAAAGGTACATACTTTTGATTTCACAATCTTTAAATATTATTTAAAAGATCAGAAAAATCAAAACGATAAAACTGCACTTGCAGGAGCAGAATTCGAGCTTTACAAGGCAAACACAGAAGGTACTGCAGCAGATACAAATGCTAAGATTAATATTATAGATGAAAATAACGGTGTATATCGCCAGGCAACACCGGAAGAAGCAAGTGCAGCTGAATTTACATCTGCAAAAATCGTATCTGATGAAGACGGTAAAGTTCTTGTGAAAGGTCTGAAAGCCGGAACATATTACTTAAAAGAGACAAAAGCTCCGGACGGATACAACAAGCTTCTCAGCGATATTAAGATTGAGATCACAGCAAAATATAATGATGCAACTGGCGAACTTGAAAGCTATTCTGTAATTTATACATACAATGGCAAACCAACAACTGTAGAAAATAAGGATATAGCGACTTCCCCAGAAGTACCTGTAGAAAACAAAACAGGTGCACAGCTTCCATCCACTGGTAGCAAGGGAGCGCTTATGGTAACACTGGCTGGTATCGTTCTTTTCGGTGCATTAACAGCAAGCAAAGCTTTTGGCAAAAAGAAAGCCAAAAACTAAGACATTCTGAAACTTAAGAATGGATAAAAAGACAGTTCATCTTCCCGGTATCGTACCGGGAGGATGTCTGCTTTTTCTGAAATGTCCAGTGTGGACTGGGTATTTCAGAAGAAACAGACGAAAAGGTGAAAGGTATTATGAAGAAAGTAGTGAAAATACTAAGAGGAATCGGATATCTGATGGCATTTTCTTTAATCCTGTATCCGGTAGTGAGCAATTACATCAATCAGATGAACAGCACAACGATTGCTACAGATTATGAACAGGAAGTTTCGCATTTGTCGGAAGAACAGGAAAATGAAATGATCAAGCAGGCACAGGAATACAATGAAAGCCTGATTGGAATTGGTTCCATAGCAGATCCATTTTCAGAAAGCAATGAAAACCAGACAGAAGATGATGAGTATAACAATCTTTTGAAAATTGATGATACTGGAATGATGGGATATATTGATATTCCAAAGATTGATGTTGTCTTGCCGGTTTATCATGGAACATCCGAAAAAGTACTGCAGTCAGGTGTAGGACATCTGAAAAATACCTCGCTTCCGGTAGGTGGTGAGAGCTGTCATGCGGTATTATCCGGACATCGTGGACTTGCAAATGCCAAGATATTCACCGACCTGAACAAGATGGAGGTTGGAGATGTATTTTATATTAAAGTTCTTCATCATACCTTTGCCTATCAGGTGGATCAGATTCTGACAGTATTGCCATCAGATACAGATGCTTTACAGATTGAAAAAGGAAAGGATTATGTTACATTGGTTACATGTACTCCATATGCTGTAAATACTCACAGACTGCTTGTCCGCGGTACCAGGATTCCATATGAAGAAGCCAAGAAAGTGGATGAGGAAGTGGGATTGCACCGCACGATCCCATTCTATATGATCATTCTGATAGGAGGAATTGCGGCGGTAGTTATCATTTGGATTGGCACAAAGATCTATAGCCGACGAAAGGAGAAAGTACGTGAACAGAAAAAATAATGGCAAAAGAATATGTATCGGCATAGTTTGTGTGCTTTTGGTCCTTATGCCTTTTACAGTATCTGCAGGAGAAAGGGGAAGCATATTGCTGAAGGCAGTTGCGGAAGATGATGACATGGCATATAAACTGGATAATACAGAATTTATCATGTATCAGGTTGGAGCCTGCAAAAATAATTCCTGGATATTAACTCCGCAATTTGCAAGTTCAGGCATTCTGTTTGATTTCGAGAATTCCTCTGCTCAGGGAACTGCGGCAGACAAACTGGAAAAGTATGCCCGGGATAATAAACTGGAGGGAAAATCAGACACTACCAATATGGATGGTGAAGTTGTGTTTAAAGACCTGCAAAAAGGCGTATATCTTTTTGTGCAGCCAAATAAAAAACATATAGGAAACAGGATATATCAAAGTGAGCCCTTTATTGTAACAGTTCCTGGATATTATGACGGTCAGGTTGTATGGGACGTTATTATTGAACCAAAGTTCAAAAATGAATCCATCCCGCCAATTGTGACCAAAACACCTCCGGTATCGAAGGAGCCGGTACCGCCGCCAACAGAAGGCAGCCGCAAACCAGGGGCAAAAACAGGAGACAATACTGATATTTTAAGATGGTTTTTGCTGATGGGCTTATCAGCAGGGATCATTTGGAAATATAAACGAAAAGCAGATAACTGACAGGAAGGGTGTCAGGAGATCCTGTATGAAAATGAGATAAATAAAACAAAATTCAAGTTATGAAATAAATTATGGTAAGAATGCAGTCTGTAGATCTGAAAATGAGATACAGGCTGTTTTTTATTATTATACATACTTTGTGTATTCATATAGGAAGAAAGTTTGACAAGACCCGAACATTTTGCCTGTCTGAATTGGGAGATAGAGTGAAGGGAAACATAATTGTTTTTTAGAAAAGTGCATAAAACTGAAAATGCTGGAAACCTTAAAAGGTACAAAGGAGTGAATGGACATGGGATATGTAAAAGATATTAAGGATTTAAAAATAGACGCTTCATTGGGAAAGGAGGAGCGGATTTTAAGTTATCTTGAGCAGATGGAAAATCCGTATGAATATCAGGATGGGGATACCCGGGTAAGGATCCGTTTTTCTGATACAGAAAAAACATTGACGGATCAGCTTATATCATATGCTTCCGAAAAAACAATCATATGATGGGAAAAATTGGAAACAGGAAAACAGTTGACGTATTTTCAGATAACTGATATAGTGAAAATGGTCAATAAAAAGAGTAAAGAACGAACGTCATATTGAATTTCCTGCGAAAATAAACAGGAGGTAGAATATGGCACGCCCAAAATCTAAAATCTATTATGCAGTTGCATATCTTCGTCTGTCAAGGGAAGACGGTGACAAAGGAGAGAGCAACAGTATCACAAATCAGAAAAAACTGATTCAGGATTATGTATCAAAATCAAAGGACATTAAATTAGTCGGTGAATTCCAGGATGATGGATTTACCGGAACCAATTTCAATAGACCAGGGTTTCAGAACCTTATGGAGATGCTGGAGAAGGGAAAGGCTAATTGTGTCATTGTCAAAGATTTATCCCGTTTAGGAAGAGATTATATTGAAACAGGGAAATATATAGAAAAAGTATTTCCTTCTATGGGAGTGCGCTTTATTGCATTAAACGATAGCGTGGACTCTTTAAACAGAGATGCTTCAGATGAAATTGTGATCCCATTTAAGAATCTTATTAATGATTCTTATTGCAGAGAGCTGTCTAATAAGCTACGCATTCAGTATAAGACACAGAGAAGTAATGGAGAATTCATAGGAAATTTTGCCTGTTTTGGATATATGAAATCGCCGGAAGACAAGCATCAGCTGATCATTGATGAAGATGCTGCACAGGTGGTACGCCTGATCTATGCAAAAAGAATTGAGGGCTATTCCTGCAGAAATATAGCAGATTATCTTAACACGATGGGATTTCTGGCTCCCAGTGATTATAAAATCAGCAGGGGACAGAACTATAAGAGTGGATTTAAACAGAATACAGTCAGCAGATGGGGAGACAAACAGATCAGACGTATTTTGACAAACCGTGTGTATGTAGGGGATCTGGAACAGGGAAAAAGAGGTACGCCCAATTACAAGATAAAGAAAATACAGGAAAAGAAAAAAGAGGACTGGATTATAGTAAAAAGAGCCCATGATCCTATTATATCAGAAGAAACTTTTGATACGGTGCAGAAGATTATGCAGATGGATGCTTATACATCACCGTCAGCAGAGACTGCCTATCCATTGTCTGGAATTTTGTTCTGTGCAGACTGTCATTCTACTATGTATAAGAGAAAAGTAGTCAGAAGAGGAAAAGAGTTTAATTACTATGTGTGCATGGGATTCAGAAAGAAAATCTGCAGTTCCGGTCATAGCATGGAAATGAATCGGCTCCATGAGAAAGTATTAAATGCGATACGGCTTCAGATCCATCTGATCCTAGAAATGGAGGCGTTTTTAAATACAGTCAATGATGAAGTGTTTTTTGACATAAAATTAAAACGTCTGAAGGTCCAGGAGAATGAAATGCTGGCTCAGCTGGAACAGCAGCGGGAATTTCGTATGAAATTGTATGAAAATCGTGTAGAGGGAATGATAACAGATGATGAATATTTTTATATGAGAGAAAAGTATTCTGATAAAATTGAAGAAACCATGGAGATACTTAAGCGCATAGAGGAAGAAAAAGACCTGGCATTTTCAAAAAGGAAAACAGATCTGGCATGGATGGATTCTTTTAAGGAAAACAGGAATGTAACAGAGCTGACAAGGGAACTGGTTGTGACTTTGATAGACAGGATTGAAGTTTCGGCAGATAAAAGTATTGAGATCACATTCAGGTTTAAGGACGAATTTAAACAGCTGAAAGAATGTGTAGATAAGTTAAAAGAGGATATGGCGGGATAAGGAGAACATATGGCACGAGTGTCAAGGAAAAATGTAGCTGTAACTGCAGTTTCTGCAACTGAGGAGATGAAACTCTATAAAGCGTGTCTTTATCTTAGACTTTCGGATGAGGATAAACGAAACATAGAAGACAATTCCATTGGAAATCAAAAAAAAATATGTCTTGAACACTTGAAAAAATTGCCGGAAATTGAAGTAATAGCTTCTTATATAGATAACGGAGCGTCAGGGACAAATTTTTCCAGATCTGGGTTTAAGCAGATGCTTCAGGATTTGACAAAGGGCGAGATCAATTGTGTTGTAGTTAAGGATCTAAGCCGTCTGGGGCGAAATTATCTGGAAACAAGTGAATATCTGGAAAAATTTTTCCCGGAGGCAGGTATCCGTTTCATAGCAGTAAATAATGGATATGACAGTATCCGTAAGTTGAATGGAAAGCAGGAAATAGTAATTCCATTTTCCAATATTGTAAATGATATGTATGCGAAAGATGTTTCAAGAAAAATACGTTCATCTATTGAAATTCTGATGAAAAGCGGAGAATTTTTGCCACCGTCAGGAAGTATTCCTTATGGATATTTAAGAGATGAAAAAAATAACACGTATATAATTGATGAAGAGACAGCTCCGATTGTTCAGGAGATATTCAAAATGAAGCTGCAGGGAGTTTCTGATTGTGAGATCATCAGGACTTTGAACCGGAAACAGATTCCATCACCTGGAAAGATCAGGTATTTACGTGGAATGACGAAAGCAGAAAAGTATAAAGATGCAGTCTGGATTGGATCAACACTTAGAAAACTTCTGTCCAATGAAGTATATCTGGGGCACCGGGTACATGGAAAAGTGAAGAGAGACTGTCTGGGAGCAGAGAAAAAAAGAAGACCACAGGATGAATGGGAGTATGTATATAATGTACATCCGGCACTTATAAGTGAGGAAGATTTCCAAAAAATACGGCAGATAAAGGAAAAGGGGAGAGAAAAACAGGCACAGTGTAATAAACATCAGAAACGTTCTTTGGAAGAAAGGCGGCTTCTGACCGGAAAAATATATTGTGGAGATTGTGGAACATTAATGAGAGTAAGGAAAGGCAATCAGCGGCTTGCAAGCAAAGAATTACCTCGGATATTTTATCAATGTGGCGGTTATGAGTACTCTGGCAGAACCCGATGCTTTAATCACTATATAAGTCAGAAAGATGTGTTGGAGAAGATAAAAAATGCCCTGAATGTACAGTTTAAATTGATTGCGGAGTCAGACAGAGTCATAAAACGTATTCAGGATGATAAAAAAGAAATGCTGGCGCTACATGATAAGAAACGAAAAGAAATAAATGATGAACTTGCAAAAATGGAAATGAAGAAAGAACGACTGTTGATTGACTATAATGATGGCACGATCAACAGTGAAGAATACAAGTATATTCGTCAGAAATATGATGAGGAGGAACAAAAGTTAAGAAGAATTCTTGTTTTGGCAGAAAAAGAAAGAAAGAATCAGGAAAAGCAGTTACGGACAACAGAGGAGTGGGTGAAGCTGATGAAGCAGTTTATGCCACAAAAAAATATTGACAGAAAGTTGATTGAACATTTGATTGACACAATTTATGTGTATGGAGATAAAAACGTGGAAATTGTGTTCTTGTTTAAAAATGAAGTAGAAGAGTTAACAGGAGCTGCAAGAGAAGCAGAAAGGAAAGAACGAAACATTGGATAGTGTACAGAAAGATGTGGCATATTTAAGGCTTTCTCTTGCGGATGGTGATGGAAAGGATGAAAGTACAAGTATTTCTTCTCAGCGTAAACGAATTTGGGATTTCTGGAAAAAGCAGGGTCAGGGAACAAAACTGGAAGAATATATAGATGATGGCTTTAGCGGGACAAATTTTGAAAGACCTGGTTTTCAGAGGCTTCTATCAGAGGTGCGCGAGGGAAAAGTACGAACCCTGTTGGTAAAAGACTTATCCAGATTTGGGCGAAATTATCTGGAGGCAGGTTATTATCTGGAATATGTATTTCCCTATTATGGGGTCAGGGTAATTGCTGTTAATGACAATTTTGATTCCCAGAAAGCGTCAGGTAGTACCGGTGGTATGGAAATGGCCCTTAGAAATCTTATGAATGAATGCTACAGCAGGGATATTTCCCAAAAAGTAACAAGTTCAACACGTATAAAGAAGAAAAACGGAGAATACTGTTACGGAGCAGTTGCATTTGGGTACAAGAAAGGGAAACAACATAATACAATCGTGCCAGATGAAGAAGCTGCCAAAATAGTAAAACATATTTTTGATCTGGCATGTGAGGGGAATACAATCACGCAAATTTGCAGGATTTTGAATGAGGAAAAGGTGATTACTCCATCCACATATATGAAAAGGATAAATTATAGAAGTAATGAATGCTGGACCTATAATTCCATACAGAATATATTGAAGAATCGTATTTATACCGGGGATACAGAGTGTTATAAATCTCATGTAAAACGTGTGGGATGTAATGCAGTAAATGTGATTCCTGAGAAGGAACGGGAGGTAGTGCTTAACACTCATCAGGCAATCGTAAGCCGGGAGGAATACTGGCAGGCAAGAAATGTGATAAAACCTGTTGGGGAAAGAACAAGAGGAAAAGAATCTAATAGTGTTCTTACTGGAATACTTGTTTGCGGCTCTTGTGGAACTAATCTGCTGAAAGGTAAAAAGAAGAATAAAAACTTTTTATGCGTTAACAGGAGATATATACCTGGCAGCGATTGTGAACAAATACGTGTAAGGGAACAGACGGTGCTTGACATTATAAAGAACGCCGTAAATGTACAATTATTGTTTCTGGAAGAACAGGAAAAGGAAATGAAACAATTACGGAAAAAAAGAAAAAGAGAAAGCCTGATCATTCAGAAGCAGATAGAAAAGCTGGAGAAACAGATGAAAAACCTTGTAAATCGAGGGGTATTTTTGTATGAAAACTATATAGAGGGAAAATTTACAAGGGAACAGTATCTTGCTGAAAAAGAAGATAATCAGGATCTGAAAGAGAAATATGAAGAACAGTTACAGGATTTAAAAAAACAGTTGGAAGAACAGAAAATAAAAGAAGAACAGGATAAAGAGAAACAAAGAAAAGACTCAATTATACTGCAGTTTCATAACCAGGAAGAGATAACAAGGGAAATGTTACAGGCATTAGTTGAAAAGATAACAGTGTATCCTGACGGTAAAATTGAAATTTTATGGAAGTTTCGAGATGAATTAAATCAGGATAGGAACAAAAATGAGTCAATATAGAAAATTAATAGTTTGAGAATCATCAAGGGAAATGTTATAATAGAAACGAGGTATCAGATGAATAATACAATATTTGATGATGTATTTCGTACAATGATTGAGAAAATGCCATACCTGGCAGTTCCATTAATTAATGAAGTATTTCATACTTCATATCCGCAGGATGTACCAATCGTGCAGCTTCGTAACGAGCACCAGCAGGAAAACGGAGAAATCATCACGGATTCCTGCTTAAAGATTGGCGGTAAACTGTATCATATTGAATGTCAGAGCGTAGATGATACGACCATGGCAATCCGGATGATAGAATATGATTTTTCAATTGCTGTTGAGAATGCACAAAAGCTGGGACGCAGATACAGGATAGAGTTTCCAAAGTCTTGCGTATTATATTTAAGGAGCGGAAACAATACGCCGGATTTCCTGGAAGTGGAAATGGCACTTTCCGATGAGCATACATTGCTTTACCGGATTCCGACCATCAAACTGGAGGGATATACGAAAGACAGTATTTTTGAGAAAGATCTGTTGATGCTTCTGCCGTTTTATATCATGAGGTATGAAAAGGATATTCATGAGATGAGTGAGAATCCGGAATTATTCCAGAATTTATTGAATGAATATGAAGAAATCAGATCAAACCTGATTAAAGAACTGTCAGGGGAAGACAAGGCAACTTTATATATGGATTTAAACAAACTTATCATAAAAATAGCAGACTACATATGCCAGAGTGAAGAAGTAGTCAGGAAAGGAATAGGTGAGATTATGGGTGGAAAAGTTCTTGAACTGGAATCTGAACGACTTTTGGCAGAGGGCAAAGCGATAGGTGAAGCAGAAGGTGAAACAAAAGGTGAGGAACGTTTGAGTGTTTTGATTAATCGCCTGATACTGGATGGAAGAAGTACAGAGATCCAGTCTGTAGTAACAAATGCAGAAATACGAAAACAGATGTATAAAGAATATGGAATTTAATTCCAGCAAAACGAAACATTTTCTGAAAGTCTAAAGTGAAGAAAGTGTTGGTGAAAAAAGCCAATACTTTCTCACAATCTTATAACTCTTTAAAAAAGAATTCCAAAAATAAAGAAAAAAATGTTATCAATATATTGACACATAGGTCAGCGGAAGTCCTGTGCTGCAAAACGGCAAAATGGTCGGGGCCATCACCCATGTCTTTGTGCAGGATTCTACGAGTGGGTATGGGATCTTTATTGAAAATATGTTGGGGAAATAGCTTCCCACTGTTTTAGAGTGTGTTTGGAAAACAATATGAAACATGAGCATATTATATTGACTGAATATCATAGCATATTTTATACTCACTAATGAATTATAGCATGGTGCAAAGAATATGGCATAAGCTTTTGGGCATGGGCAGTTCTGGAAGAGGGGATGCTTGTTGATCCACGTATCAAAACGGGAAAGTCTATAATGAAGATCATATTTGATCGAAAAAAGAGAACGCTGCATCCTCTTTATGTATTGATGAACAAAATAGGAAAATCTCATCAGTTGACAATTCCACAGGTAGCCATTGCTTATTGTAGTAATAAAGGAGTTGTACCGATATGTGGATGCAGACGGCTGCAACAGGTAAAGGAACTAAGTCAGGCTGTAAATACAATTCTTACAGAAGAAGAGATAAGGCGTCTGGAAAAGATGGCTGATAAACTTGATGTACATATTCTTGGTTCTGATATGTTCAGGTTTATAACAAGGAAAAATAAATAACAGGTGTGTGAAAAAATCTCCGTCCATATAATACAGACGGAGATTTTTTATTTATATTATAGGAAATTACGCCGTAATGTTCCTATAATATAAAAAAGCTCTCCGGGCAGGATCGCACTGCGGCGAAGAGGAATTACAGTGAGATAACCTTTAAACCCGGAAAACTCCCTGAATTGCATCTGAGACTGGAATGTGATGAAGCCGGGAAATTCAGGGTCTATGAGGATTCTGTTCTTTTGGATGAAAAAGAATATGACAGACAACGGATTGAGAATCTTGCGGATACAATGGGGCTTCAGATAGAAGAAAACAAAATTATTTTAAACAGCAGCGAAGAAGAGATAGAAGATGATATTTTCAGACTGATAGTAGGATGTTACCTGATTTATTTCCTGCATTATTTTATGGAATTGCCATAATTGCTCTATTCTGTCTTATTTTGCTGTGAAATGAGAAAAAATTGTCAACAGGATACTGCTTGATTTATGAGATACTTTCTCAACAGTGGCATGAAAATTTTCTTGCATTTTCACGCGGGTTAGAATATACTAACCAACAGAGTTAACTAAAACGAACTATTGTGTGATTTGCTCATTTAAATTTCTATTGAAGAACTGAGATGAATCGGAGAATTTCATCCGCTTCATCTGAAATGAGATGATGCACAGATAGTTTCAAGTCAGGGACGAAATGTTTTTTGCCCCTGATATCATATTACAGGAGGAGAAAGAAACAGATGAAGAAAAGAATGGCAATTCTGATGTCTATGGCAATTGCGGCAAATATGATTGCTTCTGTACCGGTATGTGCAACAGACATATTTACAGATTCAATGACTACTGATTCAACGATCACACAGGAGGCAGATGATGATTCCTTTAGTGATGGATCGGGAACACCGGATTTTGCGGATGAGCAGGAGAATGTACAGGCGGCTCAGGATGAGGGTACACAAAATGCGAAAGAACCGCCGGTTGTGACGACAGAACCTGAAAATGTATTTGGAACTTTAACATATAAGATAAAAGGACAATTTGGTACTGACTATGTTGATAATATTCAACAGATATCGGTAAATGGCAATGATTTAACAAAAGCATCATTTTCTTCCTGGTTAACAAAGGGAGAGTATTATTTATGTGGGTCATCGGATCAGTATATTAAATTTTCGGCAGATTCTTTTGAAGTAAACGATCAGATTGTAATCAAAAGTACCGGATACAAGGATCTTACTTTAAAGGTAACAGGAACCGGAAAGCAATGGGCTGTTGAAAAAGTAACTTCACAGTCTGAACCTGAACAGACCAAAGATGCACCAACATTTGTGGGAGATCAAGTGGAAATTTCATATACAGACTACAAGATCATTAAACCAGCTGATGAAAATACTGATTCTGATTACATCAGTAAAATCACAGAAATATCTGTAGATGGGACAAAATGGGATAAAACAAATTCTGCAGCAGCATTATTTGGCAGAAAAGCATATTATCCAGACAGCAGTAATAATCGTGTTGTATTTGATCCAACTGTACTTCACACTGGAAATGTCATTACAATAAAAAGTGATGGATATAAAGAACTTTATCTTAAGGTAACTGCAGAAGGAAATGATTTCACAGTTATTGCAACTGATTCCGGTGAAACTAATATTAACGGTGCATCCAACGGAGTGAACACTCTTCATGTCAGATTAAAAGGATACTTCGAAAGTGCTGTTACAGGGCAGAAAAAATACGATGCAGTTTCAGGTGCATCCACTTCTGTTTCATCCAACAAAAACAGTAATGTAGTTGTGGAAGCGGTAGATCTTCCGAATGGGCAGGAACCTGTTGAAGATGACTGGAAGGAGTTAACAAAAACAGGTGTAAAAATTAACACAAAGAATACAAAGGTAAACATTGACAGTAGAAGTGGGATGGCAGGGATGTATTCCACATATGACAGTTCTCTGTCTCTCAGCGGAACTCCTGCTGAAACAGGTACATATCCTGTCAGCGTTACAGTAACCGATGAGTCAGGGCGTACAGTAACAAGTAATGAGCTTACTTTCAAGGTTTACAGTACTAATGAAAAACTGGCAGATCATCTGAAACTTGAAAATGCAACCGAGACTGCAGACGGAAAATATATGTACGATATGGATCCATGGGTAATTCCTGATTTTAATGATACAGATGATGTTGTAACAGTCCCGGCACAGATTAAAGCCTGGTATGGCTCTCATACCAGCGGTACGTATGGAGAACTGGGATATGCTGTTTCAGAGGGAGAAGCGACAACTCAGACATTGCTCATACCGGATGGATGTAACCTTACAATGGTCAATATGAAGGTTCTCAGCAGTGTGAAGATAAAAGTAGAAAAGGGCGGAACATTGAATCTGAGAGATTCTTCCATATATGGACAGATTGAAGTAGAAAATGGTGGAACAATATCTGTCAACCACGATGATTATAGCGGAAAATTCCTGACAGGTACTTCTGTTAATGGACAGCTGATTCTGAATGATGGAGCGACCATAAAGAATTCTATGATCTACTCCAACACTAATTTCCTTACTGATGGAACACAGGCACGTCACAATACATCACCTGTTGTTGTGACAAATGGAAATGTAAAGGTAGAAGGAAAAGTATATATCAAAGGTGATGAAGCTGCCACAGGAACAGATCCTGCCACAGGAAAAAGCTACAGCGGACAGCCGGCCCTGAAAGTCAGCAGCGGGACACTTACTATTGGCGAGGGCAGCCAGCTTGCAGCATACGGTGGAGGAAACATAGCAACTACTTCAGTTGGCGGTGCAGCGGTGATTCTTGACAACGGAAAGATTTCCGGAGCAGGAACGTTGATTGCTGTTGCAGGACGAGGAGATGGTGATAACGGTGGTAATGCAGTTGAGGGCACCGGAAATGTAGAAACAGCAAAAGCATATCTGGAAGGAGGTTCTACTTACTCATTTATGAACAAAAACGCAGAACCAGGTAAAGCGTATACTGAATCTGTCACTATATCTCCTTCTACAAAAGGAACAGCGGTAAATGGTAAAAAAATAACTTCCAACAGTGAATCTGCTCCGGATACATATTGGAGTGACATTACAGAAACACCGGATAATAAAATTCAGAACTGTACCATATCAGACACTACAATCATACAGACCGTAAACCCATCACCATCGGTAAGTCCGTCACCGTCAGTAAAACCATCACCGTCGGTAAATCCATCACCATCGGTAAATCCATCAGTAACGCCAGCACCAACTGTTACTCCGATACCGGATACTTACCCGGAGGGGACTGAGAAAGATAAGAATGGAAATCTCGTTACACCAAAAGGAATCGTGATCAGTTCAGATGGAACTGTAACACTTCCGGATGGCACGAAGCTGACACCTGATGCAGATGGTAAAAAGCCAACTGTAAATAAAGATGAAACTGTAACAGATACAAAAGGAAATATCTACAGTACAGACGGAAGTATCACAGATTCAGACGGAAATTATACCAGACCTGCAAAAGCAGTTATAAAGAATGTATCTGTTTCTAAAAACTCTGTAAAAATGGTGCTGAATGAAGAGTGTAAGGGTGCTCTTAACTATGATTATGTAATCGGTACCTCTGAGGATATGCTTAAAACAAGACAGTATACAAAGGTCCTGAAAAATCAGGAAGAACTGAAGTCTGCATTTGCATATATGGATAAGGGAACCTGGTATGTAGCGTGTCACGCATGGCTTAAGGGTGAAGATGGCAAAAAAGTATTTGGACAGTGGTCTGAGATCCATAAAGTAGATGTGAGTGCCATTACGCCACAGACACCTGTAATCAGTAAAGTAACTGTGAAAGGTTCCACAGTGACAGTAAAATATACGAAGAGCAAAAACTCTCAGGGATATGATGTTGTTCTCAGTGACACCCTTACCATAACTAACGGACAGAAGCGCCCTGCTGTTTCCGGAGAGAATTATTATGTAAAAAAGATAAAAGGAAATACGGTAACTGTTACATTTAAGAACGTTAAATCAGGCATTTATTATATTGGTTTACATGCATGGAACCGTACTTCTGAGGATAACTCAAAAACATTCAGCGAATGGTCAAATGTCAGAAAAGTTAAAATGAAATAAAAAATTGTGAATAATGGTTGAATAAATCAGAGGGGATACCGGCAATGCACATTATACATTGCAGTATCCCCTCTGATTTGTTTGGAATGTTGCGGAGATTTTGCTTCCAGCATCGCTTGTGCACGTTCTATCTGTTTGCTGCGGATGGATTTCTGGTAAA
>OGXV01000429.1_pt1 | contig 26895 bp, 36 predicted proteins | sample 1576391 | NCBI WGS metagenome assembly OGXV01 (sample SAMEA3541586, study PRJEB24748) | human gut metagenome | biome: human gut; feature: human-associated habitat; material: faeces | place: China | collected 2012 | reverse complement strand
GCGGACTGAGCATTTACATGATTCTGGCAACCGCGGGGATAAGCGGCGCGATGGGCTCCGTAGCGTTGACCTATTTCTGGGAGCGCCTGACGGGGATTAAAGATGCAAATCAGTAATAACGGTATCGCGCTGATTAAGCGATTTGAGGGTTGTCGGTTAACCGCATATCCCGACCCGGGCACAGGTGGTGATCCCTGGACGATTGGCTACGGCTGGACGGGGAAAGTAGACGGCAAACCTATTAAGCCCGGAATGAAGATTGACGACGCAACGGCTGATCGTCTGCTGCGCACAGGCGTGGTGAGCTTTGATCAGGCGGTAAGCAAAATGCTCAAAGTCTCCGTCACCCAGAACCAGTACGACGCGCTTGTGTCGCTGGCCTACAACATCGGTACGCGGGCGCTATCCACCTCAACGCTGATGAAGAAGCTGAATGCAGGTGATGTGAAAGGCGCTGCTGACGCATTCCTGAGCTGGAACCGGTCAGGCGGCAAGGTAATGGCTGGGTTAACGAATCGCCGCAAGGCAGAGCGAGAGGTATTTCTCTCATGAAACTCGTTGATGACTGGAAAAGCGCATGGCGCTGGTTCTCCATGCATGCACTGGTGCTGGCCGGGGTTATCCCCACGGTATGGGTCGAGCTACCGCCAGACCTCAAGACCGCAATCCCGCCGGGAGCGATGGGCGCCATTACAGCGGTAATCGCTGCATGTGGTGTGGTTGGTCGGCTGGTTAACCAGAGTAAGCCGCAATGACAGCCGAAGCCATTCTGGCGCTGGTTAAAAAGTTCTGGCTGCCGGCTATCATAGCCGTGCTGATTGGTTCGCTGGCTATCGCTGCCAGTCACTACAAAGGAAAAGCCGAACAGGAAAAGCAGCGAGCAGATGGCGCGGAACAGCAGGCAAACGCAGCCCAGACCATCACCTCCAACGTTCTGACTACCATGACCATCTTCAACACCATCGCCGAGGCCAATCAGCATGCAAAAGAGCAGATCGCACTGGACGCATCGGGAGCCTCGGCTGATATCCGGGTTGCTGTTGCGAATGATGATTGCACTAATCGCCCTGTGCCTGCTGGCGCAGTTAAGCGGTTGCAACAATTCGCGAACGGTCTACGTCAAGGTACCGGTGGTCCCGTTACCGGCCAGCCTGACGGATGACACCCCGCAACCGGAAATCCCCGACAACCTGACCTGGGGCCAAAGCCTGGATTTAAACGTCAGTCTGCTATCAGCGCTGGGGCAGTGCAACCGGGATAAGGCAGATATTAGGCAAGCTGTAAAGAAACAAGCGGGCCAATAAGCCCGCACTTATGGAGGATTCAAAATGTTACAGAACCCACCACCTGATCGAATCTGTGGGTATGGTTGCAGCCTCGACATTCTGGATCATACCCAACTCGGTGGCCCTTCCCGGATCAATGATGGTTGCAGAAGTGATCAAATTAGCCCAGTCAATTTGCTCATCTGGGGCTACAGCGAGAGCCTCGATATTCATCACCTGCACAAATCTTTGCAAGTCGTCATCCAGACATGCCGCCCATTCCCTAAGCCTGAGGTGATCTGCTTGTGGGGCGGCAAATCCCCAATGTAAAGGATGTAATAAAAATCGCGAGAGAGGATTAGCAAACCGCTCAGATCCAGCCATGAAAATAATATTTGCTATAGATTCCACGTTACTAAGGTTATGTGTCTTCACCTTTACAGGAAGAGACTTAAGAAAGTTGTATGCGGTAAAACCTGCAACGGTATCTCCACCTTTACTAGAGATGTAAATCCTGATCTCAGAGGCTGGTTGGTTAGGGCTTGATATCGCTTTGAGGCAAACATCCATAAGGCTGGATACAGAAGCAACTGTCACATCTGTCATGAAGTGTACGGTATGGATCATTTCAGTTTCCCAGAGATATGCCGCAATTGGCATTTTCATAATGCACATAAAGTGAAAGGTTTTCTGCGTAAACCCGGATGAAATAATTTCATGAAGTAAGGCATTACAGAGCCACTTCCAGAGGTGGCTCGATAATGTCACAACGAGGTAAGCCATATGCGCACTACTGGAACTCTGACGGCGGAAATTACGCTTCGCCCATACATGAAGCCGCTGCTCATCCTTTCAGTGCTTTTGCGCTGGGGCCGGCTCACTAAGAAGTGTATCCAGATTGGCCCTGTAATTGGCAAGCAGGCATAATTATAAAGTTCTGCAAATGGTGTCTGAAAAGCACCATTGATAGAGTTTTATATAAGTTTCACGACTTACCGATCAAAAAATTCCCCGGTAAGTATTCGAGCAACCCAGAGGAATGTTCTGTATGGCGTCGAAAAAGCTTACAGCTGATCAGCAGCAGCTTTTCGATGCTCTGACTCCGCTGCAAAAAAGATTCGCACTTGCAATCATCAAAGGAAAGAACCAGACGGACGCCTATAAGGCTGCGAAGGGGAAGGCTAAGACGCCAGAAGCCATTCGCAACTCGGCGAGTCAGATCTTTACAAATCTTGGTGTGCAAGCCTTTCTCAAATCAGTACAGGGCGAGATTGTCGACGAGGCAATCATGACCCGAGAGGAGGCGTTAAAGCGTCTTTCTAAGATGGGTCGAACATCCATCGCTGATATAGCCGAGTTCAGCAACAGCATCGTTGGCGAAGATGACGATGGCAATCCTGTGTTCCAGGCCGTGTGGAGCTTCAAAGATTCCGCTCTTCAGGACCCTGACGCAATGAGTGCAATCTCTGAGCTCACTACGGGAAAGGACGGCATCAAGCTGAAGATGCACGACCCCAAAGCGGCAATTAAGCAGCTTGCCGAAATGCAGGGTTGGGACGCTCCGAAGAAAACCGAGCTGACCGGTAAAGACGGCGGCCCACTGAATCAGGTGACGTACACCGCTGAAGACTATGCGAAGGCCCAGCAGAAGCTGGAGGGAAGGTTAGAAGGACTGGACTGATATGATCGGAATTATCGAATGGGATGACCTGTCATTCCCGGAGCGCGTGATCATCCGTTCAAAGTCCACGAAGTCATTCCTGAACTTCACCCGGATATGGTTCGAGCTGATTCAGGGCGACCGGTTGCTGGTTAACTGGCATCACCGCCTGATGGCTTCGAAAATTGATGATCTGCTTGCCGGGCGCCTTGTCCCGCGAAACCTGATTATCAACATCCCGCCCGGCGGTACAAAAACAGAGTTCTTCTCCATCCACTTCCCGGCATATGTCAACGCCCTGGTGCAGGAGAAGCGGCTTAAACGCTTTCGCAACCTGAATATCTCTTTTGCTGACACGCTGGTAAAGCGTAACAGCCGGCGTACCCGCGACATTATCGCCAGCCGCGAATATCAGGAGTTCTGGCCCTGCTCGTTTGGTGTCAACCAGGCAGAAGAATGGGAGATAAAGGACGAGAGAGGGCGCTCTATAGGTCAGACGGTATCGCGCTCAAGCAACGGGCAGATCACCGGTGGTCGTGGTGGCTACTACGGACCAGAGTTCTCCGGCATGGTGATGCTGGACGACTACAACAAGCCGGTGGACATGCTCAGTGAGTCCCGACGCAAAAGTGCGAATACGCTGCTGGTAAACACCATCCGCTCACGCCGCGGCGATAAGTCGAAAGAGCACCCGACTCCGTTTGTGAGCATTCAGCAGCGCCTGCACACCGACGATGCAACAGGCTTCATGCTTGCCGGCGGAATGGGCGTACCGTTTCACCATGTCGCCATACCCGCCATGATCGACGAGAAGTACATCCAGTCGCTCGATGAGCCATGGCGTTCGCTTTGCTGGGAAACGGTCAAAGATACCGATTCTGTGGTCGTTGGTGGTGTTCGCTACTGGTCCTACTGGCCGCAGATGGAAGACGTTAACGACCTCCTGCAACTGTGGGAAAAGGACCGCTACACCTTCCTGTCGCAATACCAGCAAAACCCGATGGCGCTGACTGGCGGGATTATCGACACCAGTTGGTTCAGAACGTACACCACCCTGCCGAAACTTACGCACCGTGCCGTGTACGTAGATACGAACAGCGGGAAGGTAGAGGACTGGCTGGATTACACCGTGTTTACGCTGGCTGGCATGGGCGTGGACGGGAATCTGTACATCATCGACGTCGTTCGCGGCCGGTGGGACCCGGAAGACCTCCTGAAGAAAGCGGAAGAGGTTTGGGAAAAGTGGCGCCTCTCTGGCTCCATGCGGGTTATGCCGCTGCGTCATATGGCCATTGAAGAGAAGCAGGCCGGACAGGGCCTCATCACCACTCTGAAAAAACGTAGTCAGACCCCCGGACAACTCGCCATCCCGGTGAGGGAAATTCCGCGCGGTACCGGGCAGAACAAGCTCGTTCGCTGCCTTAACGTCATCCCCCAAATCAAAACAGGGAAAGTGTTCGTCCCCGCGACGCACACCGACGACGGACAGAAGCTTTCCAGCATCTTCTACGAGGACGGCACGATCGCAGGCTCAACGGAGTGGGTGCTGACGGCGATGACGGAATGCGCTGCTTTCTCCGCTGATGACAGTCACGACAACGACGACATCCTCGATACCTGGATGGACGCAATCGACGACAACCTGATTTCCGGCCCGCAGCCGATGGTTATCGACCCGAATCAACTCAGGAGAATTTAAGTGTGGTGGTTTAAAAAGAAAGAAGTCGCCGCGCCTGAGCCGGCAAAAGAACCAGAAGCGCCGAAGGTCGGGATCAGGCCAGAGGCCGTGGCCGAAGTCCGCGCATTACCGAAAAGAGAGTTTCAGCGCTACGAACCGCCGAAAGGGGTGATCCCCGAGGCTATCAAAAGCGCCATTCTGGCAATGGACTCCACGCCTTACGATGCTCTCAATGCTGCATATGGCGGTTACGGCTACGGCGACTTTGATAGCTTCCCCGGCTACCCGTACCTGGCCACTCTGGCGCAGAAGCCTGAATATCGCAAGATGGTCGGCACCATCGCGGAGGAAATGACCCGCAAATGGATAAAGCTCAAAACTGTCGGCGATGAAGACAAGGCGGATCGGGTAAAGCAACTCGAAGAGGCCATGAAGCGATTTAAGGTGCGCGAGCGCTTTAAAGAAGCCGCAGAACACGACGGCTACTTTGGCGGCGGCCAGATTTACATCGACGTTCGTTCGCCGCGGGGCATCTCCGCATGGATGGACGACAACGAACTGCAATCGAAGCTCTTCATGAGCGACAAAAAGATCACGAAAGGGAGCCTGCAGGGGTTCAGGGTCATCGAGCCCATCTGGACCTACCCGGGAATTTATAACTCCGACAACCCGCTGAGCCCGGATTTCTACAAGCCGACGCAGTGGTTTGTCATGGGACGGACCGTACATGCAAGCCGGATGATTGATTTCGTCTCGCGGCAGGTCCCTGATCTGCTGAAAGCATCGTATAACTTCCGCGGGCTGTCTCTCTCGCAGATTGCCGAGCCTTACGTCAATAACTGGCTTCGCACCCGCGACAGTGTCAGCGACATGATCCACTCGTTCTCAGTTCCGGTAATCGGAACAAATATGAGCACGATTCTGCAGGGCGGTGGGGCAGATAGTCTTCTGGCAAGGCTTGATGTCTTCAACCGATGCCGTGATAACCGTGGCGCATTCGCAAAAGACAACAACCCTACCCAGCCAGAAACGGTTGAGTTCGTTAACGCCCCGCTTAACGGCCTTGATGCCCTGCAGGCACAGTCGCAGGAGCACATGTCTGCGGTTTCGAGCATCCCGCTCGTCAAACTGCTGGGCATTACTCCAAATGGCCTTAACGCAACGTCTGACGGCGAAATCCGCGTTTTCTACGACTACATTCACGCCCTGCAGCAGTCTGTTTTTAAAGACAACCTGAAGCGCGTGATGGACATCATTCAGCTCTCTGAGTTCGGCGACATTGACGATGGCATAACCTTCGACTTTGAGCCGCTGTACGAAATGAGTGCTAAAGAGCGGGCTGAAATTCGCAAAGTAGACGCGGACACTGACGCTGTCTATGTGGCCGCCAGCGTGCTATCTGGCAACGAAGTCCGCGAAAAAATTGCCGGTGACCCGGACTCGCCCTATCACTCTCTGGACCTGAATGATGACCTCGAAATCGAAGACGACTACGACGAAGAGGAAGAAACAGACCCTGACGATAAGGGCGGTTCATCCTAACGCTGGCGTCGAAGCATGGTACCGCCGACAGCTTGATAAGCAGGTGCAGGAAATGCAGGCATCTGTTGTCTACTGGCTGTCGGCAAACTATCGGGCCAGCGGCGCGGCTGTCGCCATGGATGCTTCACCTGCCGTGATGATGCGTAATGCCATGCGGAAACTGGCTAAGCGCTGGACGCGGCGGTTTGATGACATGGCGCAAAAGCTGGCCGGCAGGTTCGCTAACGACGCCATGAAAAACGCGGATGCTTCACTGGCCACAGCCTTCAAAGATGCGGGGTTTACTGTCGAGTTCAAAATGACCTCGCAGATGAATAACGCTCTTCAGGCGACCATCGCCGAGAATTTCGGCCTTATCCGATCCATCCCCGAGAAGTATTTCACCGAGGTGGAAGGGCTGGTTATGCGGTCGGTAGCGCGTGGGCGCGACTTGTCCTATCTCACCGATGAACTCCAGAAGCGATACGGGATTACCCGGCGGCGTGCGGCGTTCATAGCGCTTGATCAAAATAACAAAGCCACCTCGGTATTGCAGATAGCAAGGCAGCGCTCCCTTGGCATCGTCGAAGGTGAATGGGAACACTCCGGAGCGGGTAAAGAGCCAAGGCCGGGACATGTAGCTGCAGGAAAACGAAAACAGCGATTTCGGCTTGATAAAGGGTGCTATATCGATGGTGAGTGGATATTCCCCGGGCAAAAGCCAAGGTGCAAATGTACGCATAGGATAGTGATCCCTAATGCGTTCTTGCCCGCAAGGTAAGAGGGTCACCACTTACAGCCTGAAAAACACAGAGGCCTAATATCATGACGAAGCATACGAAGCACGCGCGTGAATTTAATTACGGATATGGCGTCAGCAAGATCGTTTCTGTAGAACTGTCCTCCACTGGAGCTGCGGTAGGATTGTCCGCTGATGGTGGTGAAAAAATCCAGGTTTGGATGGATATCAAGTCATTTTTCGACCTCAAGCCCGCCCCCGGAAAGTGGCTGGTAGATGGTTACGGCGGTGAGCGTTTCGTTGTCGATGATGCCGGGCTATCAAAATTGGGCGAAGAAGTGCTCGATGAAGAGGGCTGACCAGAAAAGTAAGAATTACATCAGGTCGCCAGGGCGGCCTTTTTTATTGCCAGAAGCCAGAGAACAAACATGAACCCCACAGAGTGCTTAGCTTTCGATCGCGCCTCTGTGCGCACCATCGACGCAAATGGCCGCCTTCAGATTTCACGAACGAATATCAGCAAGGCAAACGTCAACGCCTACTACGGACGAGAGATACCAGGAAGCGAAGAGCTTGGGCTCGAACCCAACAAGCTTTACCGGCTTTGGCGCCACCCGGACGAGCTCCGGAAAGCAGCCAAAACCTTCAATAACATCCCCGTGCTCAGCAAGCACATCCCCGATTTTCCCAATGACCCGCCAAATGAATTTCGTGTTGGCGTGACGCACTCCAATGCGGAGTTTGACGGCACGTATCTCACGGTTGGTATGTCGATCTGGGATAACAGCGCGATTGCTGGAATTGAGAGCGGAGAGCAGCGAGAGCTATCTGCATCGTACAAGTACGTCGCAGACATGACCCCGGGTGTCACCCCTGACGGCGAGCCTTATGACGGCGTTATGCGTGACATTTTCGGAAACCACGAAGCGCTGGTCCCTGACGGCCGCGCAGGGCCAGATGTACTGGTCGCAGATTCATTACCACCGGAGCTTAACCACATGCGTAAACATAAGGCAGAGGCGATCCGCGCCACCCTTAAGCCACTTCTGGCGCAGGATGCTGATCTGGAGGCAGAAGTCCGCAAAGCTCTTCTGGCTCTTGATGAGGCCGAAAAGAAAGACGAAGAAGAAAACAAAACCGCCGACGACGAAGACGACGACGAGAAGGACAAGAAAAAAACGGCGGACGATGAGGACGACGAAGAAGACAAGGACAAGAAGAAAACCGCCGAAGATGAAGACGATGAAGAAGACGACAAAGTCTCCAAAACGGCGATGGACTCTGCGATTCGTCTGGCAGCCGACAGCGCAACTAAAAAGGCTGCGGAAAACTTCCGGAAAATCCGTGAAGCCGAGCAGGTTGTCCGCCCGCTGATCGGCGACGTCGTTGCCATGGACTCAGCCGAAGATGTCTATCGCACCGCTCTTGAACAGAGCGGTGTGGATATCGCCGGCGTTCACCCGTCCGCTTATCCGGCGATGGTCAAAATGGCGATCAGCCAGAAAGAAAATTCACGCCCTGTCATTGCGCAGGATTCCGCTTCCGTCAGTGAGTTCGAAAAAGCATACCCGACCGCTGGCAAACTGAAACGAGGTTAACATGGCAGGTTTTCAGACACGAATTAACCAGTATCCGGCCCCCGGCGTCGAAGGGGCCTTTGCTGGCACCAACCCTCACGCGACCTATCAGGCCGGCGAGGGCGCTCTGGTTGCTGGCGAGGACGGCCTGACTGTCGGCCGTTTCGCCTGGGACATTGACGGTGTGGCTTCCAATGCCGGTAGCGGTGTTCCGTCTGGCTTTGTCCATCGTGACGGTCAGGCCTCGATCACCGTTTGGCTGGGTCAGGCATCCATGCTTATCCAGCCCGGCCGCGAAGTGACCCTGATGGTAGCCGGTGACTTCTGGGCCAAAACGTCAACCGCTGCCACCCGCGGGCAGAAGGTTTTTGCATCCCTGACCACCGGTGAGGTGCAAGTCGCCGCAGCCGGCGCAACCGTGTCCGGTTTTATCGAGACCGCATTCTATGCCGCAAGCGATTGTGACGCTGGCGAGCTGGTCAAAATCAGCACCTGGAGCAAGTAATGAACGAATTTCAGCGACACTACGCCGCAGCCAGCGGGAAATATGGCATTGTGCTGCCCGGCGCGAAGGACTACCTGAAGCCGGAGTTTGCGGAGAATTTCGCGCTGGCGATGGATGCCCAGCCGCAAATGGTTACTGCGAATAACGCCGGTATCCCGGCCTACTTCACGAACTACGTCGATCCGGAACTTATCCGCGTTCTCGTAACGCCGATGAAGGCCGCAGAGATTATCGGTGAAGTGAAAAAAGGCGACTGGACGACGCTGACCTCGCAGTTCCCGATCGTCGAGTCGACTGGTGAAACCAGCGCTTACGGCGACTTCAACAACAACGGCATGACGTCCGCCAACGTAAACTGGGTACCGCGCCAGTCATTCCATTATCAGACTCACACCCGCTGGGGTGAGCGCGAGCTGGACATGTACGGCGCCGGGCGTATCGGCTATGCCGCCGAGCTTAACGTGGCCTCTGCGCTTGTGCTGAACAAGTTCCAGAACAAGTCCTACTTCTACGGCATCGCCGGGCTGGAAAACTACGGCCTGCTCAACGATCCGTCTTTGAGCGCTCCGGTGACGCCGGCGGCGACTGGTTCCGGCGGTGGCGTTACCTGGGCAACGAAAGACGGGCAAGCCGTATATGACGACATTTCCGGTCGTCTCTATAAGCAGCTGGTCTCTCAGACCAAAGGCCTTGTAGAGCGTACCGATCGCATGGTGCTCGGTATGTCTCCGGAAATGGAAGTCAACCTGACCAAGACGAACCAGTACAACGTGAACGTCACCGATCAGCTGAAGAAAAACTTCCCGAACATGCGTATCGAAACCGCTGTTGAATACAGCACCGACGCAGGCGAGCTTGTGCAGCTGATTGTTGAGCGTCTGGGTGAGCAGGACACCGCTTACGCAGCGTTCACCGAGAAGATGCGCGCCCACGCTGTCGTGGTGGAAGAGTCTTCCTGGCGGCAGAAAAAATCCGGTGGCACCTGGGGTGCAATCATTCGTCAACCGCTGGGCATTGCCAGCATGATCGGGGTGTAACATGGCCGAAACAGTAACTGTAGGATGCAAACTGCCGAACGGCCTGATCCTGGAGCAGGGCGAGTACAAAGTGGAGCTTAACGGCTCCAACTCCTCTCTCGTTGTCGGCGGCTACGGCCTGACCGAAAACGTGGACAAGGAAGCCTTTGAGGCGTGGCTGGCCGTACATGCTGATCAGCCATACGTTCGCAAAGAGCTGGTATTTGCCCAGGCGAAAACCAGCAGCGCTCAGGCGAAAGCGAATGAAAACGCTTCGGAGAAAACCGGCCTGGAAGGTCTGGATCAGAACAACCCGGCACCGGGCATTGAGAAGGCGGACAAAAAATAATGGCGATCGTTGTCTTTGATGTTGCCGCATTTCGTGAGCGTTATCCGGAGTTCGATGCCGTAAGTGAAACGCTGCTTAATGCGTACTTCACGGAGGCAACGATTTACCTGAATAACACGGACAGCAGCCTGGTTGCGGATGTTGCTGTCCGCGCCGTCTTCTTGAATATGCTGGTTGCTCACATCGCGGCTTTGAATTCAGGCGTAAACGGCGAGAAGGCTTCTGGTCTGGTAGGTCGGGTGGCAAGCGCATCGGAGGGGTCTGTATCGGTTTCGACTGATGCGGGGCCTTCCAGCTCGTCATCGTGGTGGTATCTACAGACGCCATACGGTGCAGCTTACTGGCAAGCTACAGCCCCTTATCGCACTGTGCGATATGTCCCTGGGTCCTCTCCTTCGATGTACCCTGGCCATTATAACCGCCGCTCTTTCATCCGGAGGTAGCTATGGATGGAATGTCAGGCGGAGATAAGCTGATGGAGCACCTGCAGTCGATCGCAAAGGGGCTGTCCTCTGGCGATGATTTGAAGGTTGGTTTCCTTGAAGGGTCCAAATACCCCGACGGGACGCCGGTAGCACTTGTGGCAGCCACCAACGAATTTGGCGGCACTGTAAAAATCCCGGCGCATACCCGGGATTTGAACTTTTACGTTCGCCGTGACGGCGTTTCGCGCTTCGCAAAGCCATCAAAGGCCAATTTCGCGCAGTCAGTAATGATACCCGAGCATATCGTTACGATCCCATCCCGGCCGTACTTCAGGAAGACCATTTCTGAACATGGTCCGGAGTGGGGCGGAGAGCTCGGGAAACTCATGAAGGCAAACGATTTTGACGCCCGCAAAAGCCTGGCGCTGATGGGGGAGCGGATCAAGGGGCAGATTCAGTCGTCAATCATCGCCTTTTCTGAGCCGCCGAACGCAAAAAGCACGGTCGACAAAAAAGGGTTTAATGACCCGTTAATCGACTCGGCCCACATGCTGAACTCGGTCGACTACGAGGTGAAAGAGTGAATCTTCATTCCATAGTGCGAAGCGCCATTAGCGCGGTTAATCCTCGCGTCGAGGCGCAGATTTACCGCTCGATCGGACCAATCAAAAACCCGGATTACTCGACCTCTCCAGGTTTCGCGCCGCCGGTAACGATGATGGTGCAAAAGCAGGCGCTGAGTCAGGCTGATATCAGGCACATGGATAACATGAACATCCAGGGTGTGCTGGTCAGTATCTGGACGGATGGCAACTGGTGCGGGATTAACAGGGATCGGCAGCAGGGCGGCGATAAGTTCGTTATCGGCAATGAAACGTGGCTGGTCGTGGATGTGCCTGAAATCTGGCCGGACTGGACGAGGGTTATCGCATGTCAACAATTGACGTAGGCCTGCAGGTCACTGAAAGCGATCTGTTTAAGGCGACTGGCGATTTCCTTTCTGTCCTCTTCCCGGATTCAGAGATCACGCAGACTCAGCAAAATCAGACCCCCATGCCGAAAGGCGGTTTCATTACTATGACGCCGCTTTTTCTGACTGACCTCTCAACCAGTGCTGTCAATTACGAGTATGACGGCGTTAGCGATTACGGGCGGGCAGAACTTCTCCGCGTTGATGAATGGCAATGTCAGCTCGATTTCTACGGAGATCAGGCGCAAAACAATGCCACCATCTTTTCGCGCATTGCCCGCTCCGAATTCGCATGCACCTGGTTCAGGGAAAACGCAAATGTCCTGGTACCGCTTTATTCCGGCCCCCCGCGGCAAACCTCGATGATCAACGGCGAGAAACAGTGGGAATCCCGCTGGACGCTTGAATTCCACGCAAACCCGCTGATTGTCGTCAGCGTTCCTCAGCAGTTTATGACAGGCGCAGATGTGATATCGCAGCCGGTCGACGTGAGATTTCCTCCGGAGAAATAATAAATGGCAATTTCGCTATCAAAAATCGCCCAGATGCTTCCCGGCGTACTGAAGGCGACAGGGACAGCTATTGATCTCAATGGTCTGTTCCTGACCGACAGCGCATACGCGCCGGTTGGTGCAGTACCCTCATTTTCCAGTGCGGATGAGGTAAAGGCGTACTTCGGCAGCGCGTCGATTGAGTACACCGCCGCGGTGCTGTATTTCGCCGCATTCACCGGTAAAACGCAGATGCCTGGCAAGCTGTATTTTAGCCGATTCAATACCGCAGCAGTGGCGGCATTCCTTCGTTCCGGATCGCACGCCGCGACCACGCTGGCACAGCTCAAGTTGCTTTCGGGTACGCTGACTCTGACCGTTGACGGCACGGAGGAGACTTCTGCGGCTATCAACCTCAGCGGCGCCACCAGTTTTGATAACGCGGCAGAGCTGATTGAAACCGGCATTGGCTCCTCGGTTGTAGTGACCTGGGATAGCGTGCTGAAGAAATTCATCATCACCTCTGCCACCACAGGCGTGGATAGCACCATTACCTTTGCCGATGAAGGTATGCTGGCCACAGGTCTGAAACTGACCGAAGCGACCGGCGCGGTGATCTCTCAGGGTGCGGCGCCGGCAGTGGTTGACGATATCTTTACTGCCATTCTGGCCAAAGAGCAGGACTGGGTAACATTCTCCACGACGTTCGCTGTCACCAAAGACCAGGCTAATGCGTTTGCTCTCTGGACAAACAGCCAGAACCACCGCTTTTCCTATGTCCCATGGGACGCATCAGGAACGGCAATTGTGGCGGGCAGCTCGAATGCACTGGTGTACGACATCATCAACACCTACGCCTATAACGACATCTGCCCGGTGTATGGTTATCCGAACCACGCAGCAAACGCTATGGGCTTTGTGGCTGCGCTGAACTTCACGCAGGCCAATGGGCGCTGTTCTCTGAATGGTCGTCAGGTGTCCGGCCTGCTGCCGATGATCAGCAACGATACTGATTACGAGGCGGCTAAGGCCAACGGCTATAACTTCTACGGCAACTATGCCTCGAATGCGGTCGAAACCAACCAGTGGGCGCCTGGCTCTATTACCGGTGATTATGCGTGGCTTGACGCCTGGGCTGGTCAGGTATGGGTAAATGCTCAGCTTCAGGCGGCTCTCGTTGCGCTGTTCCAGCAGGCGAGCAATCTGCCTTACGCAGCAGCCGGGAAAGCTCGTATTGAGTCGTGCATGAAGCCGACCATTGAGCAATTCAGGGCATGGGGTGGCATGACGGCGGGAACCGATCTTGACCAGTCGCAGATCGACCAGATTAACGCCATCGCTGGCGTCGATGTTACGGATTCGCTTCTGGCTGAAGGGTATTACGTCTATATCGGCCCGTTCACCCCGGCAATGCGCGCCGCGCGTACCAAGCCAACGGTTTACTTCTGGTACACCGACGGCGGGATCATCCAGGGTATCACCGTTAACAGCGTGGAGGTGCAGTAATGGCCGGTCAAAATATTACGTCGGCAGACGCCATCATTGAGCTGGTAATCGCTGAACTCTACCCATCTGGGTTTAACCTGGAGCAGTTCGAAGCGCAAAACATCTTCGAAATGGGTGATACCGACACGGCAGAGTACCAGCGTACTGCTGACGGTAAACTGCTGGGTGGTTTTATTTATGGTGATCTGCCGTGGACATTCCATCTGGCGGCATCATCCCCGTCGATTAAGTACATCGACAACTGGCAAACCACTCAGATGACCACGCGGTCTGTGCTGCGTGTCAATGGGACGGTGATCCTGCCATCGCTGGGCAAAAAGTACATCATGACCAACGGCATCCTGCAGCGCGCGCGCCGTATGCCGTCTGCCGGCCGTGTGCTTCAGCCGGTAACTGGGCTTATCCAGTGGGAAACTGTCACTCCGGCAGACTACTCAGCGTAAAAAAATCAGCCCGGCTAGGTCCGGGCTTTTTTATACCCGCAATACCCCGCGCTTCACACGCGCACATCACAACACAGAACCTTTCAGGATGACCCTTGAGGATACCGGTTTGGCTATCGGTGCCTTTCTGTGGGCCGGATTCCTGTGTGACAAGGTTCATCACTAAAAGGTAAGCCGATATGAAATATCCAACAGTAATTAATGGGTTAGACTTCCGCGATCTGATTTTTGTGGCCGATAACGACCCGGTAACTGACTCGTTTATGGTGGCGAAGGCATTTGGGAAACGTCCTGACAACGTCATTCGTGATATCGAAAAAACTATTAAGGCATGCCCGGAAGAGTTCGATACAAAACTCAATTTTGAGGTTTGCTATAAAAACAATGAGTTGCAGAACGGAAAGCCGCAGAAGTTCTATCGACTCCGCAAAGATGGATTGATGCTTCTGGTTATGTCCTACACCAAAAAAGAGGCGATGCGTATTAAGATCGCCTACATCAACGCCTTCAACTGGATGTACGCGATGCTTCAGGTAGGGCGGCGCCAGTTTGAAGAAGAGCGTAACGCCGTCATGCTGGAGTTCCTGAAAGAGAAGGATGTCGCCAGTATGTCTGGTCGTCTGTTACGCCGGTGGGGGAAAGAGAAGAAGCCCCAGCTACTTTCACGCATTGAGCAACTGGACAAGCAAGGTCAGTTGGCATTGCCCGGCGTTCCTGGCGCGCTTACCGAAGCATGAAACCCACAAATTCGTGGTTTTTGGATAGCCCACTCTGGTGGGCTTTTTTATTGCCAGATAACTCATTCAGGAAACAAAAATGGCTCGTAAAAGCATCGTATTCACGGTTGAAGCGAATAACCGTGACAAGGGTAAGCAGTTCAAAATCACCGAAATGCCGGCGAGAAAGGCCGAAGAGTGGGCGATCCGCCTGGCGTGTGCCGTGATTGGCGCCGGCGTTACCGTTCCCGACAATATGATGATGGCCATCGGTGCTGCGGTGGCGCCGGCACCAGCCGAGGATAACGCAGAAGCTCGCGAGTTGTACGAAAGCGTGATGGCCAGCGGTATGGCCGGACTCGCTCAGTGGGGTATCACTTCACTGGCTAAAGTTCCGTTCGCACAGTCAAAGCCTCTGCTTGATGAGCTGCTTGGCTGCGTGAGATTCCTCGGCGGTAACGGTATCGAAACAGCGCTTGTTGACGAAGGTCAGATCGAAGAAATCAGCACCTGGTCGCGCCTGAAAATCGAAGCCTTCAAACTCCATATCGCTTTTGTAGCAGCCACCGCAAGTTAGAAATCCCCTTATCCGTTCCTGAAGATTCAGATCGCGGCTTCATACAGTATGCGAATGTACCGCGCACCATCGCCGCGGTGATCTCCGGGAAAATGGCGACACTCCACGAACTGGACACCGTATACAGCGTCCAGGATATGTGGTGGCTGATTGAAATAATGACCGTGGATAACACCAACAGAGCCATAGCGGAGAGTGATCATGGCAGCAACGGTAATTGACGCCCTCCTGGTGACGCTGGGCCTTGATACGTCTGACTTCCGTAAGGGGCAGAAAGACGTTAGCGACGACCTCAAGAAGCAGCGTGAGGATGCGAAAAAAACTGCCAAGGAAATGGCGGAGCAGGGCAAGAAAGCCGCTTCGTTCTTCAGCAGCATCAAGACGGAATTGCTGGCACTGACTGGCGTTACCGTCACTGCCGGCGGCCTGATGAGCCTTGTTAAAAATACCACGTCTAGCCTGATGGATTTGTCGATCCAGTCGAAAGCGCTGGGGATGAGCGCTAAAGAGCTTGATGGGTGGGCGAAATCTGCGGAGGCTGCTGGCAGTTCAGCTGAAAAGATAACAAATGTTCTAAAGGGGTTTCAGGACGCTAAGCAGGGAGCAACATTTGGCGACTTTACCAATCCTCTATATGAGGTAGCGCCGATACTAAGGCGCTTAACAGGGGTTGAGATAAATACATCAAAGGATGATGTTCCAACCATTGCGAGAAAGGTTTTCTCTGCCCTTCAGAAAGTAAAAAATCCAGCCATGAGGCGGGTATTGGCAGAAAGGGTTGGCATTGACGATGCGACCCTTCAGCGCAACCAGGAAGGACAATTCCTGCCTGACGTTGATCGCCTGACCAAAAGCTCCGGCATTACAGACGCCTCAACCAAAGGCGCAAAGGAATTTACAGCCGCATGGGCGGAGCTGGGGCAAAATCTCGACACGGTAAAAAACCAGATTTACGTGGGCTTGATACCAACCATTCGCGATCTGAATGGTCTCCTCATAGAGTGGTCGTCAGGTAACGCAAAATCCTCTTCATTCTTCAAAGAACTGAAGCGGGACATTAACGACATTACTGGTATTGACCTTGGTAGCTGGACGCTATCAGGCGATCTGCGCAACCTCAAAGATAACTTTTCCATGCTCGGAAAAGTGCTCAATCACCTGGGTAACGCTTTAAACGAGCTCAATAACGGCAACTTCTCCAAGGCTGCCGATGAGTTTAAAAAGGCGTGGTACGGCAGTGAAGACGGAAGGCCTACCGGTAATGATGCGCTGCCCGGAGTGACGAAGGCCGCCGAGCAGGCGCTGAAGAAAAACGGCGGCACGCTGGATTTTAAACCTGATCAGGACTCTGCGTATCTAAGCCCGCAGCAGCAGGCAACGCAGAAAATGCTGGATGCAGTTAAGTTTCAGCCGCTTCCTGAACAGCGCAGGCAGCAGCAGGATGAGAGAGACTACTGGGAAAGCACCAAAAATCTCCTTTCAAAAATCGCTGACGCCCTAATCTCTCCAGCTGGCGCGGCAACAATGCAGCCAGATACTTCGGGATACCAGCCAAACGTCCCGCTTAACGCGCAGGCCGCTCGCCTTGGCGCCAAAGGGAGGGCATTTCTTCAGGCGATGGCTGGCGAATTCGGGGCGCTGGAAGGTAAATATGGACTTCCTGCCGGACTGCTTTCTTCGTTATCAGCAGCAGAATCTGGTGGCGACCCCTACGCAGTATCACCCAAAGGAGCAAAAGGCCCATTCCAGTTTATGGATGGAACTGCCAGAGACTTGGGTTTGAAGGGGATGGACGTTTATGACCCCCACAAGTCAGCTGATGCCGCTGCAAGATACTTGCGCTATCTGCTGGATGCTACTGGTGGCGATCTGGAAAAAGCTCTTGCCTCCTATAACTGGGGGCTCGGAAACGTCCAGAAGAAAGGCATGGATAACCTGCCGTCGGAAACTCGTAATTACGTCCCCAAAGTCATGGCCGGAATGCGCCCCGGCGCCGGTATGGCCGTAGACCGCGCGATGCCGGGTCAGGCTGGCGGTGTTTATAACTTTTATGGCACCAAAATCACTACTCAGGCCCAGAACGTGGAACAGCTTACCAGCGACATCAAAAAGCACGGTGACAACCGCGTCATGCTAATGGCTGGCTACTCAGGACAATAACTCATGTCGTTTTCTCTGAATGTCTCGACAGTGCTATCCGCCATTCAGGGAGGAAGCCTGTTATCCGTCCTTAACAGCGCCCTGTCGCCAACGTACCGGATCACCTACAACACCGTTGACAAGTCGCTTTTGACGGCTGCAGCCGGGCAGGAGGTTTTCTCTCCTTCCGGCTGGGTTAGCGTTGATCGCTACGGTGATGCGGCAGTGACGAAGGGGCCGGTTGAAAATGGGCAGTATACTTCGTACAACAAGGTCCGGCAGCCATCGGAGTTAAGGGTGATCTTGGCACTTGAGGGATGGACTGCATATACAGGTGCGCTTCCAAACCTGACAAACTTATCTCTTCTTAGCCGAAGTAATTTCATTCAGAAACTGGATGAGATGAAAAACACGGCCAGTACCTACAACATTGAGACGCCGGACACGGTGTATTACAGCTACGATCTGACTCACTTTGATTACTTTGTGGGATCATATCGCGGGCAGACGTTGTTGATGGCAAACTGCACCTTCGAAGAGATAATGGATAGCGGTGAAGTAATTATCGCTAATGGGGTTTCAGGTAAGGCTCCGACAGATAACGACAAAACAAACAATAAGGGCGCTGCAAAAACAGAGGTAATCACTGCTTCAACTAAAGAAGTAACGCTTACTGACGCAAAAAACGCATGGACAAGTGGGAATACAACGCTATCAAGCGCCCTTGATCTTACCGGGAGCGCCATAGTTTCAGGTGTCAATTCGGCGGCCAAATCGGTATCTCAAGTATGGGATAACTCATCAACAGCGGTCGCAAAACAGATCAAAAGCACGGTGGCTGATTTTCTTAAAAATAAGGTGATGTGACATGCAGGAAATTAGCTTATCACCGTCACTTTCTCAAAAGGTGTATGTTACGCTTGGTGGCCAGAACTGCGCGATCAAGCTTCATCAGCGCTCAACTGGATTCTACATAGACCTGTATGTTGATGACACTGCAATTATGCAGGGTGTTCTCTGCCTTAACTGTATATATCTTGTCAGATATAAGTATCTTGGATTTAATGGTGATCTCATTTTTGTAGACACAAAAGGGGATTCCGATCCGGTTTATGACGAAATAGGGACGCGCTTTAAGCTTTATTATGCGTCTAGTGATGAGGTGGGCCGATGAGTTACAAGGAAAGAGAGTTAACGGTTGAGTTTACTCTGGCCAATGGCACCTTTGACGGTAAAAAAGGTAACACGCTCATAGCCGAAGGGTTCAAGTGCGAGCTTTCTGTTTCTGCATATGGGGGATCTACCGGGACGATGATGGAGCTTAGCCTTTGGGGCTTATCCCTTGAAAACATGGCTAAGCTAACCACAAACTCAGAGAAATTCTTTGACGAAGAACAGAATGCAATCCGAGTTTTCACAGGTGATGTGTGTGTTTTTACTGGGACAATAGTTGCATCTCGAATAAACTTTAACCAGACTCCTGATGCTCCAATTGAGATAACAGCGTCAGCAATAGGAAAGGAAAAGTTAATACCCTGCGAACCAACCTCAATAGAAGGTGATATATCGGTATCCGATATGATACAGGCACTAGCGGCTAAGGTTGGCCTGAAGTTCGTAAATGTTGACGTTAAGGCAGTACACAGCAACCCTTACTACGAGGGAAATGCTATAGAGCAGATACAGAAAATTGCTGCTGATCACAATATTACTGCAGATATAGATTTTGGCACCGTGACAATTTACACGGGTGACAACCCTATCGACTCAGTAGTGCCTTTCATTTCTCCTGAGCATGGATTAATTGGGTATCCAATATTCTATAACTTTGGTATTAATTTTCGTTGCATATACTCACCAGCGGTTCAGATAGCTCGAAAAATAAAACTTGAGACATCTCTTCCTCACGCGAGTGGAGAATGGGTTGTTCAGCATGGAACTACTCATTACCTTTCATGCAAAGTGCCTGGCGGATTATGGGAGACCTTTGTTGTCGCTTATCCGGGATTTATTTTAGGGGATGGGTATGCTAACTAATCAGAAGCCGATGGATGTGTCGTGTCAGGGGAACGCTGTTCTTTCGCTTATAGCCGGAGCCATAAAGGGCTGCGTATTTGCCGATATCGTTTTAGTCAAAAAAGTGAATGGGAAGACCCTTACCGTTTTTCCTCTGGTTACTGGAACAAACGCTTCTGGCGGATCAATTGAAAACCAGGATGTTTACAATGTTCCATTCATTCAGTACCAGGCTGGAAATAGTTCGGTAAAAATGACGCCCAGAGTAGGTGATATTGGCCTGGTGATTGCCTGTGATAAAGACATCACAAATGTGAAAAAAACTAAAGGCGGAGGCCCTCCACCAACGCAGCGCCGTCACTCTTACTCTGATGCAGTTTACATCACAGCAATCGCCAGTTTGAACGGCGAACCAACTGAGTTCGCGGAGTTCACTGGCAGCGGCATAAACATCAAAAGCCCTGGCGTCGTTAACATAAATGGCCTGAAAATCCTGGCTAACGGCAAACTTCAGTTAGTCGATGGTTCAATCGTTGATGGACATGACCACGGCGGGGTAGAATCGGGAGGAAGCCGCACAAATCCTCTGGGGGCGGCATAGAGGGAATAAAAATGTCGTTCTTAGTTATTGCAGCATTGCTAGGATTAATACCTGCGTTCATTGCGCAAAGTAAGGGGCGTTCTTTCGGCGGTTGGTGGCTCTATGGATTCTTGCTTTTCATCGTCGCAATTATTCACGTTCTTTTCGTCCCCTCGCTTAATTCCTCTGGTGCTGTCGCTACCGATTCCTCGAGCCCCGTGAGGGATTGCCCATACTGCGCAGAGCCTGTTAAATATCAGGCTACAAAGTGTAAGCATTGTGGTAGTGAGATAATGCCCATGGATGAGCCAAAACCTAAGTATACCGGCACTCAGATAGCGTGGGAGAGGGTTCTTATGCTTATAGGTGGGATCGTGGTGGCGGCAATACTATTCGGTGCACTAAAGAGTTGAAAAGAACCCACCATCAGGTGGGTTTTTTGTCTTCATCACTGCTGGTATTGGCTATTGATGAGAGTAATTCGTAAAAGGCAGCATTAACTTCCGGATATTTGCTTAGCAGGTCTCTACCTAACACAACAACCATGCTATCTCTCTGCCGCTCCTCTGTCTTGAAATGCTCTCCTAGTATCGAGACTATCTCAGCATTCATTGATCTACCACTATCCTTGGATGATGACTCTATTTTCTCTTTTAATTCAATAGGAAGCCTGATTCTCAGTTGCGGATCTTCTCTACTCATGATGGTGTTCATCGCCTTCAAAAATCACAATAAGTAAATTATGCCCCACGGTGGGGTTGACAGCAATGACGCACGGTGTGACACTTATCCTGTGTCTCACGGTGGGGCATTTGGTGGAGGTAGTCATGGAAAAAGCAAAAGACATGTATCAGCGTAAAGTTCGATTTCCGGAGGATGTGCGTAAAGCAATTGAGCGCAGTGGTGAAGAGCAGTGCAGGCAGTTCAATACCGAATTGATTTATCAGCTGAGAAAGGCTTACGGCCTAATTGGGGTGAAAAATGCCCAACCATAAAAACGACGAAGCCCCAATGGCTGCAACCATCGAGGCTTCTAATTTGTCAGTATCTACCAAGGAACTAACGAATATGAGTATAGCAACTGCTGTTTCCGCTATCAACGTGCCTTTCTACGGTTCTGATCTGTATGTTGTAAGTGTTGATAATGAGGCATACACCCCGATGCGTCCTATCATCGATGGCATGGGGTTAACATACCAAGGGCAGGCCGATAAGCTGAAATCACGCTTTGCCAAAGGGGTCAGGGAAATCATGATCCCTACAAAAGGTGGTGAGCAAACAATGCTTTGCCTGGCTCTGCGTAAACTTAACGGCTGGCTTCAGACTATCAGCCCCAACAAAGTTCGTCCTGAAATTCGCGATAACGTCATTCGCTACCAGGAAGAGTGCGACGACGTTCTTTACGAGTACTGGACTAAAGGCGAGGTTAAGAACCCGCGCAAAAAGACCACGGTCGATGAAAGAACGCCACTTCGGGATGCCGTTAACATGCTGGTAAGTAAAAAGCACCTCATGTACCCGGAAGCCTACGCGATGATTCATCAGCGCTTTAACGTGGAGAGTATTGAGGATTTAGAGGCGACTCAGATTCCCGATGCTATCGAGTATGTTCATCGTGTTGCGCTGGAAGGTGAGTTTCTCGGTAAGCAGGAAGCACTACCCGCTCCGAAGCTGGATATTCACTACCCAGCAGACTGGTGGGATCAGTTCCCGCTCCTTCAGCGTGAAAGAAAAATTCAGAAATCCACAGCGGCTGGAGGTTATCAGTTCCCCGTAATGCTGCTTTATGGATTTGAGGATGAATCACCTTCGGCTATCAGTAGCCTCATAAGCAAACTGGCGATGCAGGGATACGACGTGAGTGCGGTCAAGATGGAATACTTGGCTCATCGTCATTACGCAGAGCGGATGTATCAGAAACTATCCAGAATTGCTGAAATCAGTGGTTCGGTATTAGGCAGCAGCATTACCTTGAATATTCAGGCACCTATACGCGCTTAGCTGTGGTAAAGCTGAGTATGTGATTGGTTAAAAAGCGATATTTCTAGTAAAGGGTTTGCACTTTTTGTGCAAAACCTTAAACCGAACTTCGGACGGTAAAAATGAAACTTTCCATCGTTTACACCCCATCGTTAAAAAACATAAAAACTGGACTGTCGCTGATTCGTGTCGGCATGTCGCTTCTCATCGGTAAGGGAGCAGTGATTGAGCACGAAATGAAATCATCAGACCTTACAGATGCGATCCTGAAAGATTTGCGGAAACAGCAAATGAACGGTGAAATCGACCTCACAATGAGCGAGCTCAGGGAGTCTCTTTCTCGCATCCTGGTGTAGTGGGACTCACTTGTCTTTCCTGTAAATTCCTTTGATGGCATCAGACGCAAACCTCGCTTCGGCGGGGTTTTTTTATGGGAGTAAATCATGCTCATAACGCTGTCAATCGACACCTCACGCATAGACGACAAGATTAACGTCCTGACCGGAGAGCTTAAATCACGATTTCCCGATGGAATCCCGGAGCGAGTCGATAGCGAACTGTCTCGCCTGACTAACGACATCATCTTTACTGATTTCTCTTCCGCAGTCGGCGCAGATGGAACCCGCAAGGTCGTCCAGCGAGTGGACTTCGGCGGGAGCTTTGATGTGTTCACTTCCGCACTCCGGGCAGGTGATTTTAATGTCCATGGCGATCCCCTCAAAGTCGTTTAAAGCAACATACCCAGGACGCCTGATTTATTAAATCCTGACATTTAACCAATGGATATTCATCCATGAAAACAATATCTCTCAAACTCGACCCCGATACCTGGGATCTTGTCCTTGATGAGCTGGGTAATATCGCCACGGTTGAAAACCCCTACGCCTGCGCTCAGGACGTAGCGACGGCATGCCTGGCTATACGCGGCGAGTGCATTTACGAAAAAGACACCGGCGTTAACTACAAAGAGCTGCTGAACGTTAAGGCCAGCACCGGCGCCATGGCGGCCGCGCTTCAGGTTGAAGCGTTGCGGATGAGCTATATCGCGCGCGCTGAGCCGACGCTGATTAACAACCGCGATACGCGCCGCACTACCGGCGTTATTGCGATCGTGGATACCAACGGCCTGGATTCCAGCGTCACCCTGTGAGGAAAAAATGACGACAATCTCTACGGCGGTACCGGCCGTGACATTTTCCACCACTGGCCTTGATGTTCCAGATGAGGGAGACATTCTTGCCGGGCGTATAGCGGATATTGGTTCTGCATTCGGGACGGCGATGAGCACGAACCTCAAGACGCCACAGGGGCAACTGGCTGTCACTGATACTGCCATCATCGCAGACAAGAACGATCAGCTTCTGGCTATCGTCAACAACATGAACCCGGACTTTTCCTCCGGCAGATTTCAGGATGGCATCGGCAGGATTTACTTCCTCGATCGCATTGCTGCTGCGGGTACAGTTGTAACGGCCACATGCTCCGGCGTACCGGGGACGGTGATCCCGGCACAGTCCTATGCAACCGACGACAACGGTTATATGTACGTGTCCCTGGCGGCCGGAACGATAGGCGCAGACGGGACGGTAAAGATCGAGTTCCAGAACCTGACTACCGGGCCGATAGCTTGCCCCATCGGTACGCTGACAAACATCTATGTCGCGGTAAGTGGCTGGTCGAGTATCACCAACGAGACCGCGGGTGTACCGGGCTCGAATGTTGAAGGGCGATCTGCATTTGAGTATCGCCGTCGCCAGTCAGTGGCACGTAACGCCTTTAACACAGCAGCGGCTGTGCGAGCTGCTGTCCTGGAAGTCGACGGGGTGCTTGATGTTTATGTGATCGACAACAAAGAGCCCACTTCCGTCGACAAAGGTTCCACGAATTACACGCTGCTGGCCAGCTCGATTTATATCGGGGTTTATGGCGGGGCAGTGGCAGACATTGCAGCGGCCATCAATAAAAAACTTCCCCCGGGCACCGTTATGAACGGTGACACCACCGGGACCGTGCAGGATACCGAAAATTATGACGCCCCTTATCCGGAGTACACCTACAGGTGGAAAACGCTGGATGCGGTGAGCGTTCATATCAAAGTGGAATACGAAGCGAATGATGGGCTTCCGTCAGATATCAACGCGCAGATCAGAACGGTCGTCCTGAATGCCTTTACCGGCGCAGATGGCGGTACCCGGGCGCGTGCCGGCGCGCGAATTTATGGCAGCCGCTATATCGGACCCATTCAGGCGCTTGATGCACAGAACATGAACGTGCTTTCGGTCCAGATCTCTCTGGACGGAACCACCTGGTCTAGTGCGCTGACCATGGGGATTGATCAGGAACCGACCCTCGATACGACAAACATCATAACGGAGGCGGTAAGTGAATAATGTCGACTGGACGATCTACGCGCAGTACGTGAACTCAACCAGCCTGCGGTCACTGATTGACACCTTTAACGCTTCTGTAGCGCCAGAGGACTGGATAGACACGTTCTATGACCTCGTATTCAACATCGAGACCTGCGGCGATTACGGTCTGATGTGCTGGGGTAAAATCGTTGATGCAGAGCGTTTGCTGACTGTGACGCCATCCCAGCAGTTTCTGGGGTTTGGCGAAGCGACAAGCACCCCGGCAGAACTCACCGACCCGCAACCCTTTAACCAGGCTCCTTTCTATACCGGCGTGCAGGACACGAACACTGTCGTCCTGACCAATGAGGCATACCGCAAGCTGATCATGTGCAAAGCGATGGCGAACATCAGCGACTGCACCGTGCCGGTCATGAATCGCATGCTGATGTACATGTTCGGAGCCAGTGGGCGAGCTTACGTGCGTGACGATGGCAACCATGTCATGAGCTACGTATTCGAGTTCCAGCTTTCCGATTCGGAGCTGGCCATAGTGCAAAGCTCCGGAGCACTTCCTTCCCCGCCTGGGGTAAAAGTAAACATCGTTCAGGAGGTCTGAATTGAACAATTCAGCCATGCCGTCACGTCTGACGGTTGTTTTTTCTGCGAGTGGTGACAAAAACACGATCCCGGTAAATTCCACCCCTGAAACGTTGGCTGATGGCCTTGCCGCGATGGACTCAGGATTTCCTCCGCTTACCCGCATCGCTCTATCTGCTGGCGGTAAGCCGCCAAAAGGGCAGGATTTTAATGGGATTTTTAATGATGCCTATACTCGCCTTCAATGGGAGCAAGCCGGAGGTTTCTATACATTCGACTCTGCATTTTCGGCAGCTATCGGTGGATACCCAAAAGGCGCAATTCTTATCAATTCAGCCAGGGATGGATTCTGGCAAAGCACTATCGAAAATAACACGACAAATCCTGATGCTGGCGGTATTGGATGGATTAATTATTCATCAGGACGACTCCTGAACGTGCAGACATTTTTATCATCCGGCACTTATACGCCAACCCCTGGTGCTAAGTCGGTTGTTGTTGAAATGGTTGGCGGTGGTGGTGGGAGCGATGCTGCCCCAGCCACTGGAGCAGGGCAGGTGTCAATAGTTTCAGGTGGTGGGGCCGGTTCATATGCTAAGGGTAGATTTTCAATAAATTTCACCAGCATTAGCATCGTTGTTGGCGCTGGCGGGCAGGGAGGCACCGCAGCATCTCCGGTTGGCTCTGTTGGTGGTTCAAGCTCATTTGGATCGCTAATGGTTGCGCCTGGCGGAACAAGAGGGCCGTCTGCCGGACCAGCAAATCCACCTTTTCTACCTCAGGGTAATGTCGCATCAAGCGCTCCTTCCGGTGCCAATATCATAGGCTCTCCAGGAGCCCCATCTACACCTGCATACGCTAACGCAACCCAGTCATTCCTCGGATCACCTGGGGCAAGTAGCGTTTTTGGAGGCGGGGGATGGGTGCCATCATTTGGAGATCCGGCTATTGATGGACAGGCATATGGTTCAGGCGCATCTGGCTCTTCACAAGGACCATCCTCTCCGGCAGTGAATGGCGCCCGGGGGAAAGAAGGCATCGTGATAATTTATGAATATTCATGAGAATAAAAAATGACAATCACCGAAACGCAAAAAACTGCTCAATTAGCAGCAGATGCCGCCGTTAGTGCCGCAGAAGCCAAACAATACATGCTGGAGGCTGAGCAAGGATATCAGGATACTAGTGCTGCCGCCCAGCAAGCCCAGGATGCAGCTGGATCAGCTCTTTTATCCAAGCAGAGCGCGGCTACATCAGAAGAAAATTCACTGCAATATGCAACAGAGGCGGGAGTTGCAAGAGATGAGGCTGTAACAGCAGCATCTAATGCCTCTGAATATGCACAGAATAAGTTCACGTTCTATAAGACTGCCAGCGATCCTGATGGCACCATTGCAGGGTTGGCAGCAACGACCGACGGCCAGTCGTTCTGGGTAGCCCAGGGCCCAGATGCGCTTTCCGCTGCATGGCAGTATCAAAACAAAGCAGGCGTGGCCGTATTGCAGGCGAAGCAGCCGGGTACAGCGGCTATAACCGGTACAATCCGCGAATTTCCCTCGCTGGCGGCTGCGCAGGCTGATGCAGACGCTGGAAATATTCCGGTTGGGTCAAGTGCTTATTACCGAGACTCCGATTACAAATATCTTGCAATAGAGGTTATCAATAATTCAGGAATATTATCTGCCACTGGCCGGGTAATGATTTCCAAGGGCTATATCGATGATCTTGCGTCACGTGGATTAATCTCAACTGAGCTGGATGATGGTCTCGATATTGTTGATGTTGAATATG
>OGXV01000409.1_pt1 | contig 27418 bp, 35 predicted proteins | sample 1576391 | NCBI WGS metagenome assembly OGXV01 (sample SAMEA3541586, study PRJEB24748) | human gut metagenome | biome: human gut; feature: human-associated habitat; material: faeces | place: China | collected 2012 | reverse complement strand
TCCTTGAAGGGTACCATGAAGGCGACCGGGATGGAGGGGATGCAGGCGGAAATCCTCCCGATACCATCATTCAACCGCCTCCTGAAGATACCGACGATCAGGATGACGGTTTCGCAGACAGGCACTCCACAAAGCCTCCAAAACCGCCTGCAACAAATGGCGGTGGAACGAATTCCGATGATTCTGAAAAAGCACCACCGGTCAGCGGAGAAAATAAGCCTACGGATCACAAGCCTTCCGAGCCATCCTGGGTTGGAAAGGATGATTCCATAGATAAAGAAGAATTCCCATCGAAACAGACAAACGGTGATGCAGAGGAAGCATTAGAACCAGACGCTGGTTCCGATGAACCGACTATACCGGAATCGAAAAACAGGAAAGATTCAGTGCAAAGCGCTATGACCGTTCCCCAGGAAGGCGCAGATTCCCAAAACTCCGCGTTTTTAGAGTTCTTCGATGAAACCACCGACCGGATTTCCGGCACACGCTTTTTGATGATGCTGCAAACAGGGGCGCAAAGAGCCATCTTTTCCAAACAGGGAATCACCATCAGCATACCAAAAAACGCCTTGCCGGAGGGCATCCAAAACGAAGATCAGATTGAAGTCATCATCCAAAAGGATACGGACGGCGGTTTTTCTTTTTCGTTTTCCATCAATGGAACTGCGCTCAGCTCCCTGCCGGATGTTTCTGTCATGCTGCCCTGTCCAAATGACCCGGCAGCCGGCACATGGTTCCTCTGTGATGAAAGCGGCGTGGAAATCCCCATGACCGGTTACGACGATGCGGCAAAAGCCGCCTCCTTTCAGATCAGCCATACAGGGACATACACCATTGCAGTAAAGGAAGATGCCATTTCCCTGGCACAGGCCGCCGACACAGAGCATAGCCGGTCGCCCATACTCCTTTTGATTCCGGCCTGTCTGCTTCTTCTGTCTGCCGGTGTGTTTTTCCTAAGGAGGAGGCGAAAATAAGATGGTATCTTCTGCAGTAAAAAAATATGCTGCCTTATGTATGGTCTGCCTGTGCTCATCCCTGTTTTTTCTTGGCCTGTATCAGTTCAATAATAAATATAGCCAGAACACAATCCAGGCGGCAAATGGGATTCTGGCGCTTTCTGAGGAAGAACTTCAAAAGTCACCGGTGCGCTTTCTGGTATCCGGCTGGGCATTTTATCCTGACGCGCTTTTGACCCCGGAAGAAATACGGGATGAAAGCCATTATATGCGCTACCTTTCCATCGGAGAGCAGACCAATTTCTCCAGCCCTGCAAACCCTTCTCCCTATGGCTGCGGGACTTATCAGATGACATTCTTTCTGCCGGAACGGAAGGAAACATATGCGCTGGAAATCCCAGAAGTGTTTTCTGCTTACAACCTTTATCTGGATCATGACCTGATCCTGCAAATGGGGGAACCGGCACAGGGGACACCATTGGTTCAAAACCGCATGGTCACTTTTCATGGCGGAAAACCGGTCACACTCACCATAGCGGTCAGCAACTATGACCACTTTTACGGAGGAATTGTCTATCCGCCTGCTTTCGGAACGATGCTGGCGGTCAATACAACCAGAGGAATCCGGTTTGCATTCTGCCTGTTCAGCTGTACAGTTACCTTTGTCTGTGCGCTGCTGTCCTTTTATTTCAGCCGCCGGATGAAACAGAAAAATACATTCCTGTTCGGACTGATCTGCCTTGCCATGTGCGGCCTGTCATCCTATCCGGTGCTTCATATGCTGGCTGCGGTTCCCGTATTCCCCTGGTACACGATTGAACTGTTCTGTATCTATCTGGTTACCTGGCTGATCGTAGTTCTGCAAAACCGGATATGCAGGCCGGGCTTCCTGCCTGCGGCCATCAGTAATGGGGTGGGCGCTGCCTTCCTGGTATATGCGTTTGTGTATGGCATGATGGCTTCCCATCTCTCCCTTGGAGCGATTCGTTTCTTCTCTGCATCGGTCTTTTGTTATAAGGCGGCATCTGCGCTCTATCTGCTTATCATCGCTGTGCTTGCCATTCACAGAGGAGAAAAACGGAGCAGGCCGATCTTCTATGCTGCGGCAGCCGCAACCTGCGCCTTTATATGGGATCGCCTTCTGCCGGTTTATGAGCCGGTTATCGGCGGTTGGTTTTTGGAATGGGGCAGCTTTTTCATAGCAGCAGCCATCGGTTATTCCCTCTGGCGCGATGTGATAGAAGGATATGGAAACAGCCTGATTTTCCAGGAAGAACGCAAGCAGGTCATCCGTCAGCTTTCTATGCAGACCGAATACAGCCGTCAGGTTTCTGAGGCAGCGGCAGAAAACAGAAGGCTGATCCACGACATCAAACACCATCTGCGCACCATAGACCGCATGGCCTCTGAACGTGGGCAGACGGAGATCTGCTCCTTCCTGTTACAGGTAGAGGAACAGGTTGCGGCATCATCGGGTCACTCCCCTGCCCAGTTCTGCAAAAATCCCGTCGTAAATGCACTGATTGAATACTACTACGGCATGGCGCAGACACAAGGGACAGAATTTCAGGTGCGGCTCGATCTTCCCGATCAGATGCCCCTTACCGATGTGGAACTGTGTACGGTGCTGGGCAATCTTTTGGACAATGCCGTTGAGGCGTGCAGCCGCCAAAAGCAAGGGGTGCGCCGCGTTTTCATTGCAGGCGAAACCAGAGGTAATATGTACTTTTTGAAGATTGAAAACACTTACAACGGTCTGGCCTTGCAAGAGGGAAAAACATTCCTCTCCCGAAAGGGTACATCTGCTGATCATGGAATCGGGCTTTCCTCTGTCCGAAAAATCATTGAAAGCCATGGCGGTGATCTCGATCTTGTTCCTGGTGAGGAATCCTTTCTTGTTGGAATTACAGTGGGTTTATAAACATTGCTCATACAAAAGGACACCATTACTTACATTTGCATAAGCAATGGTGTCCTCTCTATTTTCCAAGTTCTTCTTCCATAATATTCCTAATCGCTTTAATACCCGTAAAAGTCAATTTTATTCCACGATTATACATAGCCAGTACTTCATTCAGATTTTCAACAAGTACCTTATCCAACTTTTTATGTATCGTTACAGGCTGTTCCTGAATCGTATGAACATGGTCAAAATATTTTTCAATAACAGGAAATGTATTCTGTATCAAAAAAGCATTTTCTTTCCCTGCAAATAATCCAATCACTATCGTATTGCATTTACCATATCGTTTCTTTTTCTTTTCAACGATTTCCTTGTATTTCTCAGCTTGTGAGCTAATTGGTATCATCCAATACAATTTTGGATTTTTTCTATCCTGAATTGCATAGTAATGAGGACGATAGTTCCCCTGTTCCTTATTACTCATCAAATATTTATCCTGAACCAAGTCAAAAAATTCATCCTTGATATGATACGAATATCCCTGTTGTATCTCCATAAATAACCTTTCCTATGTGATAAAATTCCCCATCAGCATTCACTGATGGGGAACATTTACAAACTATACTATTTTTATCCCACCTGTATAGCAAGTGGCTTCATTTACGAACTGAATTATTTATACCCCGCACCATCAGCAAGCGGCAAACATTTACTTCTATCTTTAGTATATACAGTTTCTCTGAATTTAGCAACCTGTTTTTTAAGTTTAGAAATATTTTTTACTATATCATAGCTCATCATTTGTCGTAACTCTGTCGTAAAATACATGCATTTACTTTCTTAATACAGCTTAGCCCCAGCAGGAATTGCGTCATCTAACATAAGCAGATTCAATCCTTCGTGTCCGTCATACTCATACACTGCTGAAATCAACATTCCTTCTGATGGGATTCCCATCATCATTCTGGTAGGAAGATTTGTGATCGCTACGCATGTCTTTCCAACAAGCTGTTCCGGCTCATAGTACTCATGAATACCGCTTAAAATCGTGCGTTTCTTGTCAGTTCCATCATTTAATGTGAACTTTAGAACGCCTCAATAAACTGAGGCTAAAACTGTCCATTCCAGTTAAACAAATTTGACCGCGTTTTATTTTCTATATTCAACTTACTTTGTGATATTTCTTCTCGATTAATTGGTATTTCGTCAAAGTCAATTCCCTGCATCTATTGGTTTTCCTGCCTTTCTATGACCACTTCAATAACATCTTCTATTCCACAGTCTAATGCATAGCATATTTTAACAATCGTATCTAATGAAACATATTCGTTCTTACTCATTTTAGCAACTGCATTTGTGCTAATATGTGCTATGTCTTTTAGCTGAGTCTTATTTATATTCTTATCCACCATCAATTTCCAAAGGCGGTTATAACATATTAGGGATTCAGTGCTCATAATTCACCTCTCTTAAATTTGCTTTTGCAACTAATGCAAGTATATCATAATTCTCATTCTTTTTCAATTATTTCTTGATATATATCAAGAACATCTGCACATATACTCATTTTTAAATAAGGCAAAAAATAGACTCCTATTTCTAGGAGTCCTATTAAACGTGTTCTCTTATTCTATTAATACAACTTTGCTCCTGCCGGAATATGGTTATCCACCATAAGAAGATGGAGTTCTTCATCCTCTGAATCTTTAAGATTATTTACTGCTGAAAGTAACATACCGCAAGATTCAATTCCCATCATTGCTCTAGGTGGAAGGTTTGTAATAGCAATAAGTGTCTATCCAACTAATTCTTCTGGTTCATAATATGCATGAATACCAGAAAGAATTGTTCTATCTACACCTGTACCATCATCAAGAGTAAATTGTAAAAGCTTTTTGCTCTTTGGTACTGCTACACATTCCTTAACCTTAACACAATGAAGCATGCCTCAAATCCGGAACACAGCGCATCAGCCAATCCACCGCCAAAAAAAATCGTAAGCGCCGATGCCGCAATAATCTTTCCCAAAGCATTTGTAAGATCATCCAGTCTTTCATCCAAAATCACAAGGATTTTTTCTTTCAGAGCTTCACAGGTATCGGGGAATCGATGCAGTCACAGCAAAGGCGATAGAGATGGTTCAATTTGGACAAGTCCATTGCATCCCGCCTGATTCTTCGACTTTGAGTAACCGCTTCCATTCCCCGAAATTCCATTGTTATAAGAATACTGGATGTAATCGCATAAACATTCATGTGCTCTGCACCATACGCTTTGCCCAGCCTGTATAAAGTCTCCTCTATACGGCTGATCTCTGCACCTGCATAATACATTGCTTCACCAATATTGAGCATTTGACGTATAAGCAGATCCATGTCGCTTTCATTGGCAATCAGCAGATCGGCATTCAAGACCGAAAGCGGAACCAATCCGCACAAGCTCTGAGAGCCTCATCCGGGTCTTTATAGAAATCGGCTCCCCACAGGCTCAAAGAAATGGTATCCTTGTAGCCAAGCTGCTCTAATTCCTCCAGACGGCCTGCAAATGCAAAATCACCTTTACCCAAAGCTGCATACCCTTCTTTTCGGTCTGCAAAATGCACATGGGCAGGAAGCCCCAGACGGCTGCAAAAATCTGAGATCGTCTCCGCATTATTCTCTGCCTGAATCAAATCAAGACCGGCTTTAACCCATGGAGAATTCACAGACTTAATTAACTTTTCCAGATGGCTCAGATCTCTGGCAAATAAGGAAACAGCTGCAGACATTTCTTCCATCACCATCACTATTCCCAATTCTTCTGCCTTTTCGGACAATATCTGAACCGATTCTACAAGTCGAAGAAAATTATCTTCCGATGGCGAGTCCACATATTCCCATCCGGGATGCAGCATCATTTTATCAGTTTCAAACGCAGCTGTATCCTCCAAATACTGTTTCATCATATTAATACTGTAATTTCTCACATACGGAATAGGAGATGCAATATTAATCGGATATTGTCTGCACTGTTCCGGATGGAAAACAGTCATTTTAAGTCCTCGATCCTTAAGCATCTGGTTGATCTCCCTGATCCGGGCAGTATGGCCCTCAGGTGTATCATCATCCAGGCAGAAATGAGGAGATGCTCCCCACAATTCTATAGACCGGAAACCATTTGCCTCAATTGAGTCCAGGCCATACGCAAACGTGTGGTGAAGAAAAGGCGCTGTCAAAATGTTGATCTGTTCTTTATTCATAATACTCATACAAGTTCCCCTCCATCAAAATGCTTTCTGAGAGTTTCAATATTTGCACGGTAATGTGGCTCCGGATCCAGCCTATATGCACCATTAGCCATTTCCATGGTTATCGTACCTTTGTAATTATATTTTCGCATCGCATTTAAATGTTCATCGAGGTTCTGGAACCCATCTCCCCATTTCATATGTCCAAATGGACGTCCATCGTTCAGGTGAATATGAGCCAGTTTATCCCCCAAAACTTCAAAATACTGTTCCAGCGTTTCTCCTGTGTATGCTACCGGAACCGTGTCCACGCAGCACTTCAGATTAGGAGAATCAATATCTTTTACCACACGAAACTGGTCAAATCTGGTTGTTGCTAACGGAGACTCTCTTTCATTCAGGTTTTCATACATCAAAGTAATGCCATACTTTTCCGCGTGCCGTGTCAGCTTTTCCACAGAATCTCTTCCATGCTTATAACCTTCCGACAACGGCCTGTCCCAGTAAGGTCTTCCAGGGCAAAGCAACATCTGTGGGCACTCCAGTTCCACTGCTGCCTCAATAAATTTCTTATACTGCTCTACAGTTTTATTTCGGATATTGTCTTCCGGTGCCGCAATATTAATTGCATAAGTATTTTCCTCTGGCATCAGAGAAACAACACTAAATCCCCGCGCTGACAATTTTTTTCGCATATTGGCAGCCATATTGGGATCACCGTCATACATATGGAAATGATGGCTGCACCCATATAATTCCAGTCTGTGAACCCCCAGCCGATCCATAGAATCCAGAAAATAATCAAAAGAAAATTTCTTATATACCATATTTGTCGCGGCCAATTGCGACATTAAAAGCTCAGACATTGTATATCTCCTTTTTCTTATCCAAAATACATTCTCAGATTGCGCATATTTCTCTTGTCATGATAAAATGGATCTGCAAAATATTTTCCATCTGTCAGTTCCTGGGTAAATTTTCCCGTATAGCCATTATTCAGCATATCCAGAATATCTTGTTTGAGATTACGGTTTCCATCTCCCCACACAAAATGTCCATAAGGATTACAATCCTGAAAATGACTGTGAATAATATTTTCAGTCCCGAAAGTATCAAACCACTGCTGAATGGTTTCTCCTGCCACAGACATAGCTGTCAGGTCAATCATGACCTTAAAGTTCGGATGATTCACCTCATCAAACAAATGCTTGATCTATACGCCACCCTATCAAAGATTCCTGTGGGCGCAGCGACTCACATGCAATCATCATATCATTTTCAGCCGCCACTTCACTCAGCCTCTGAAACATTTCTACTGAACGCTTGAATCCTTCCTCTTCCGGTTCATTCCAGTAGCCCCAGCCCGAGTTTGCTTCAAGGATCGTTGCCCCCAGCTCGTGCCCAAATTTAATTCCATTTGAGAAGTAGCGGAAACAGCGCTCCTTCAGTTCCGGTTCTTTTGCTGCAAACTGATAGCCCTAAGAACAGTTTTCCGGTGTAAATACAGGACATGTCAGACCGTGATCATCCAGTTTCTCCTTGATCGGCACTGGATCCTGATAACCATGATCATCAAGCCACAACCCCTGATGCGCAGCAAGCAGATCTACACATTTCACTCCCAGCTCCTGCTGACAATCAAGGAAATAATCCCAGTAATCTTTTCGTTTTCATTTTTTCCTCCTTGTTTTTCTGCATGCTGATTCATTCTTTTGCACGTATTTTCTAATATCGATTCAAAATGAATCTTTTTAATATTTTTTGCAAATTTATATTATCATTATTTGCAATATATGTCAATATGCTTCATTTTTGTTTGTTGAAGAAAATATTTTTGTTCATTTTTTTCAATTACTGGCATTTCTTTGCATTTCCCTCCATTCTTCTATGCATTTTTCACGTTCAAAGTTCAAAATACAATCAAAATAATACAGCCCCTCTGCGTCAGACGCAAGAGAGTTTCCTTTTTCCGTTTTCCGCAACCCAATCCCGGTTCAAGCCCGGTTTAGGCCTATTTTTTGCATACACAAACAGAGCCAAGTATGATATAATCCCATCTTTGACACTTGAAAATAGTAAAACAGCCATAACGCCAGTATTTTATCAGCGTTGTGGCTGTTCTTTGTCTTGCATCGATATGTACTATTTTTGGATTTGTGCTATTTTTTCTGTTTTGTTTCTTTTATAATCGACCTCATGGAAGATTTGGATATGAATTCGTAGTCTGTTCGGAAGCCAAACGCATTATGCAGGGCATCCGTAAGTTTTGTACGTTTGTAGGAAGGTATATATCCACTGTCTTTAGACAGCAGTGTCATATTCAGACCCCTAAGGGTTTCCAAAATCTTACTGCAGGTAAACTCTTTACCCAGTTTTTTCTCTAACAGGCGGTAAACCAGCAGGCTGATGTGGCAGGTTAAAAAGTGAGCCCTGATTCTGTCTTCCCGCCTCACAAATACAGGTCTTGCTTCGAATTCTGATTTCATGATGCGGAAGTTTTCTGGATGAAACGGGCAGGATCATTGGGATTTTTACCTTTTCTGGATTTTCCGGGAGACTGCATCATTTTCATAGCTCTTTGAATCTGTCCTTCACGGATTTTTTGCTGGTAGGCTTTATATTTGGGGGAGTATGTGATGATAACAGTTTCATCCATATCTCCTGTAACAATCGGATACTCTGCATTATACTGATACTCCTGCGGCTCAGCAACCATTGGAGAGTATACTGCCTTTCATCGGCAGTTTAATCAGTCTTATTCCTCGTTGCTCACACATATATGCTTTCATTATTTCTATATTCTCGTCAGCACTTCCTGACTCAATAGCCAACTTTTCTGAAGGTATGTATGTTTCAAGCGGAACTCCAAGCAATCGGTCAGAACCAAGTTCTGCTTTCAAGCCTTTCTTATTAGAATAATAGCTGACAGCCAAAGCAGGAAATAGAGATAAATATTCTTGCTCACAAATTCGGCAGCCTTTATTCAATATCGTCCTTTCATTTATCTTCATACTCCATGAATGACCGTGCCTGCATTTCCACCACGCGCTCTTTGCTGAAGTTCGTGATACTTCTGTCGGCTTCAATTTATTCTGTTCATAATCCCATTCACTGAGAAGCTGACTGTCTGTTGTCGCCAAATCATTATATCCGGCAAGAACTTCTCTCTCCGCACAAACGGGGCACACCGTTCCTTTCACACGGGCATTGATAACTGATTTCCACTCATTACCACATTTTCTGCACTTCCACCAGACATTTTTCCTCGACTTTGCATTTACTTCATCAGGCTTCAATGGCAAGTTCTTCTACGACCACTCCGAAGCAATTTCAGGGTGTGTTGTCTGCAAATCGTTAAACCCTTTCGAGAATATGTACCCACTGCAATACGGGCATTTACTGCCACCGGAACGAGTAGAAATAAGAGTGTTCCACTCTCTGCCGCAATCCTTACACTTCCACCAAGCCTTACGATTGGCAAAGACCGTAACCTGAGTTGGAAGTATCGGATAATTTCTGTCCGACCACTCGGCAGCTATATCCGGCAGAAGCGTTGCAAGGTCATTAAATCCTGCCAACACTTTATTATGGGAGCAATACGGGCAATCTGTTTTATTTATTGTTCTGCTCTTAACAGCTGCTTCCCACTCGTGTCCTTTCTCACATTTCCAAATCACTTTCTTATGAGAACCAATAGAAACCTCTGTCGGTTTTATCTTATTCTTTTTCGACCACTGCTTTGCCAGTAGCGGCTCTAATGTCGCCAAATCGTTAATACCTGCAATCACTCTCGCACCGGAACATATCGGACATTTTTCTCCATTAGAACGAGCCTTAACGCTTGTTTGCCATTCGTGTCCGCAAGTACCTTTCCACCATACTTTTTTATTTGAACCAAAGGTAATATCATCAGGTGTAAGCGGTAAATTCTTCTCCGACCATTCCGTAATAAGCTCTGGGTGTACTTCTGCTAAACTGTTGTTCATAGCCAAACCTCAACCTCCTTGTGCTTAGAGTATATGAAGTTTTGGCTTTATCTTGTAGTTTGCGAATATCCGTATAAATAGAAAAAGCCCTTTGAGAAAAGGATTTCTCCTCTCCCAAAGGGTAGTTTAACTTTTACTTAGAATTATCTTTTTTAATAACTAAGTTATAATTGCTATCATAATACAGTCCAAGTTCTCTACACATTCTATCGTTCACATTATCTAACGCTTTCTTATATTCTGCATACGTTGGAGACAGAACCATTAAATTAGGAATGAATATATCGTTATATCCTTTATTTTGTAACTCTTTCTGCATTTTTCTCTGTGCAATAAATGCTGGATGGTATTTCATTATACCGTTTTTCATTTTAGCACCTTTCCATACTTTTTCTTTTAGTCTTTCATATTCACTTTCACTCATATCACGATAATAGGCTATCATCTCATCTGCGGTTCTGGTTTCTTGTGCAATCCCACCTATCATCTTCGCACCTATTCCCATAATAAAAGGAACTTTCAATGTCGTTTCATCGCAATATTCTAATATATTATGTAGTGCCTGCTTCTGTTCCAGAGTCTTCAACCTTACATTAAGAAATGGTTTGAAATGACTTTTAAAATAATCTCCCCATTCTTTTCCCGGTAGCAAAGACTCAATTGCATTTTCAACGGTTTGATAATCAAGTGCCTCATTTGCTTTGTCTGCGTCACCATCACCTATAAATTGCTTCAAAGCTTCAAGTTCTGAGTCTTTTAAAACTTTTTCCTGCACTTTTTCTTGATAAATACGAAGAAGAATACTTTTGTCGCCAGTTTCCAAAAGGCTCTGTATGTCTTTAATACTAATACCGAGTTTTCTATATACTGAAATCTTTTTTAAAGTTTCAACATCTTGTGCAGTATAGTTACGATAACCATTGTTATCTTTATCCACTGACAGCAATCCTTTTTCTTCATAATACTTAACTGCACGCTTTGTCATTCCAACCTCATTTATAATTTCATTTAATAACATCCGATGCACCTCCTTATGATTTATGTTGATAGTATAAGCGTATACGCTGCGTGCAGGTCAAGAGTTTTTCGTCTTTCTTCTAAAAATGGGCAATCCCGATTTCAGGACTGCCCATTCATTCTGCCAATTATGCGATTTTTTCTTGCTTGCACCGATTTCTGCATCAATTGATGTAAGTTTGATGTAAATCGCTGTTTTTTTAGTTTTTTATCAAATGAAGTACGTCCCGTCTATTCGGTAAAACGGTACATCTTTACATCATCTTAATAGAGCTTTGCACCTGCTGGAATGTGGTCATCAACCATCAGAAGATGGAGCTTTTCTTCGCCTTCTTCTTCGTGGATAGCACTGAGGAGCATACCGCAAGAGTCAATGCCCATCATAGCTCTCGGTGGAAGATTTGTGATAGCGATAAGTGTCTTTCCAACAAGTTCTTCTGGCTCATAGAAAGTATGGATTCCGCTAAGGATTGTACGGTCTGTGCCTGTTCCATCATCAAGTGTAAACTGTAACAGCTTCTTAGACTTAGGTACTGCAACACACTCTTTTACCTTAACAGCTCTGAAATCAGACTTGCTGAATGTATCGAAATCAACTTCTTCCTCGAATAAAGGCTCAATCTTTACATTTGAAAAATCAATCTTCTCTGTCTCTGCTTTTACCTCTTCTGAAGACTTAGAACTTACACCATTTTCAGCCTTTACGCCACCGATGGACTTCATTGTCGGGAATTTTTTTAGCATTTCTTCGTTATTCTTCATAACGCTTCGCTGGGCTGTTTCTATTAAATTGTCTTCTCTTCATCATTATTCATGATGAACCATTGTCAAATTATATTTGTTGTCAATTTGATGTCATTTGGTTATTTCTGTTGTCAGATGGAAGTCTTCATAAGCCCTTCTTAAAATACATCCATTGTTGCAGCCAAATGTTCAAATGTTTCCTGTTTTTTCTCCTCGGTCGCTTCGGCATAGATATCCATCGTAGTCTGAATATCCTTATGCCCCATGATCGACTGGATAACCTTCAGGTTGGTTTCTCTTTCACAAAGCCTTGTGCAAAAAGTGTGTCTCAGATTGTGTGCCGAAAAGTTGGGTAACAGCACCGGCTCTCGATGCTCTTTTCTTGCTTCTACTTCTTCCGTCGCATTGTAAGAAGAAGCTATCCTCTTGATTGCCCGATTGACTGACTGCGCATTCATTATATTTCCATAACGGTTACAGAAAATAAATCCTGTCATTCCGTCAATCTCTGCATCCGTCCAGCCTTTCTCTTTCTGTTCTTCCCAGATCATTTCAAAAGCATCTTTGACCGCATCCAACATAGGAATGGTTCGCATCCCAGCTTCTGTTTTCGGTGTTGAAATGTGATTTTCTGAGGCACGATCTTCACCTACCGGATAATACGTCAGATTATGATTGACGCAGATAATCCGCTTCTCATAATTGATGTCTTCCCATCTCAATCCCAACACTTCACCAATACGACAGCCTGTCCCAAGAAAAACCGTAAAGATTGGCCACCAGTGATAATAAATCGGATGCGTGGCAATATATTCCATAAATGCTCTCTGCTGTGGAATTGTCAGTGCATGTCTCACACCGGTTTTCATACCTAAATTTTTCTTTAATTCTGCCATGACACCATCCGAAGGATTTTTTCTGATAATGTCATCCCTCACTGCCAGTTGAAAAGTCGGATGCAGTAACGTATGAACTGTTTCCAATGTATTGATCTGCAATTCTTGTTTCTCAACCAGATAATTATAGAATTGCACTACATCTGAATACTTGATTTCTGCTATATTCCGCTTTCCAAATGTATCTCGCACAAAGCGGTCATACATATACAGATAATTGCTCTTGGTCGTCGGTTTCAGATTGTTTTTGAGACTCATGTAACGGTCAAATACAAAATTTACAGTAGCCTTTCCGGCAACATAGATATCCAGACCGTCCATCTGATCTTTCATGAGTTGTGCTTCTTTTTCCCGAAGCGTTACAAGGTCTTGTGCATAAACATACTTACGTCTTCCAAGTGGGTCCGTATAAGTATATACATACCTCTCATCGGAACGTCTCTGTGATTCACCTTTCCGCAGGACTCTGCCCCGCAGATCTTTTCTTGTCTGTGCCATATAAATCCTCCTTCAAATAAAGGAAGGACTCCATATTATTCAGGTCTGTTCAAAACTTTCTCCAGTCCCTGCAAGACAACTTCTGTCACAGTCATTTTGTGTTTTCCGGCATAATCACAGATACGCTTATACATAGAATCTTCCACCCGGATACTCAATACTTTCTTTTTTACATTTTCCGATTTTGGTCTCCCTGTTCTCGCCATATCTGTTCTTATTCCTCCACATCCACATTATAATTTTCGTATGACAAAAAGTCAATCCCTGTTTTTCGTCCTTCCGCAAGTTTCTTCTGTTTTCTACGCAATCCGAAATGTCTCCAGATATTTCTCAAAGATCTCACAATTTACAAGCGCAACTTTATCAATCTTGTACACTGCTTTCGCCTCTTTTGCCAGCTCTTGGAATTTTGTCAGCCCAATGCTGTAAAGTTCTGCCCCTTCCTGATAACGGACAAATTTCTTGGCTATTTTCTTTGTCTTTTCTACATCTTTACGTGCATATCCCATACACGACACCTCCTTTTGGGCATGAAAAAAGCAGCTACCCTATTTTTTTCATAGACTAACTGCTCGTGTTAAGTTCCATATTCAGTTTTATTCTATAAATCCGACAGTGAAATTCGGTCATATGCGCCATTTTTCTTATCTTCCGGGTGTGGTTCCAGTCCGATAATCGTAATGTCTTTCTGGTCTGGTCCATAAACCCAGTACATTCTCATTGCGCCACTGATTTTGTTTTCCAGATAAGACTGCCACACTTTCATTCCATAACGTCTGGACAATGGCTCTATCTCATGGGTTTGAAGACTTGGATACCCTGGATCTGCCGATAACAGCTTTAAAGCCTTTCCCCATTTTTTATACAACTGTTCTTCCTTCTTTTTTATATTCCCAGAACGATATTTCTCCTGCAGATCTAGCCAAAGTTCCTGCATTTCAGGGATTCCCATTCGTATATTAAAGTTCATTCTTTGTTCCTTTTAAAAATCTGACAGGTCAATAGCCGGAGAAACATCTCCTCTTTTAAAGTTACTTACTGCACGATCCATATCTGCCAGGGTTCTGGCTGAAATGCTCTCTGGCACTGCCAGTTCCCGAGGTTCCAGAATAATGCAGCCATTTCCATATTCTTTTACATTATAATACTGATAAGTAGCTCCTCTGAGGGTAATCCTTTTTTTATTGTCCAGATGAGCAACATAATCTTTCATTGCTTCCATTATCAACACCTCCTACGCAAGCATTTGTGTGGGAAATCCCACCTCTTGCTATTATAATACGCTTTTCTATATTTTCTGTCAATCAAAATTTACTTATTCCTATACACTTAAAAATATCCATACTCCGGCAGGTGGCAGACGGCAGATAAGGTATCTATAAAACGCTGTACCTTCTTAATCTGTCTGCCACCATCCGTTTTTTAATCAGATATTCCTGTTTATTCTTCATTCGGTCTCTTACATCACACATTATCTGCCTGAATGTTTTCTGCTTTTTCACTTTCTTTAGTACACTCATAATCTTCAATGCTTTCCGTCAGTTCATTCTCTATTCCCTGTTTTAATCCATTAAGAATTTTCTCACCTTTTTCTTTATGAACTTTTTTCATTGAATAAAGTTTTTTTGCTCCAACTATTAGTCCTACCCCAGCAAGAGTTGCTGTTGCACCAAGCAATGCGCCTTTTCTCATACCGTTTTCTTCAAAAAAATCTACCATAATTTTCATTCCCTCTTTCATATCCCCATCACCGATATTTTTCAGACCATGCGTCATATCCGGTGCAGCTTTACATTCATTAGACAATAACTCTGTTATTTTTTTACTAAGATCACTCATTTGCATCCCCCTTTACATTCTCAATGTTTTTCAATAAATATTCCAGGCTTTTTACCTTTGTTTCTTCATCAACTATTTCCTGTTCAAGCTGGGCAATAGCCTTCTTCTTATTTTTTATATTTGCATTAACCGTTACAAGATTCTCTTTCAATATCTTTTTTATTTCCTCCGAATCAACAGTAGAATTCTTTATTGCTTCACCTTTTTCAATATTCTTTGCTACAAAAGTTCCTAACAACAATGTCGAGGCAGCAACAATTCCTCCTATCGGATTAGCCAATGCAGCTGCATATTTAGGCGTATTCCTTGTGAATTCTCTCAACATTGCATCAGTGATAACACTCCCCTTCTTCCGCGAATCCATATTAGCCTTTAATTTCCCTGAGCGAATCCATCTTCTAACAGTTTCTTCAGACGTATTCATCATTTTGGCAACTTCTTTTACTGTGTACGTGTCCAAAGAATCTCACCTCCTAAAATCAAGTATACATTTTAATGCTACATTTATCAATTTTTATAGCATTAAAATGTAGCATTAAATTCAACGATCTATACAATTGTTAAACGGTTCTGATTGGTTGGATTATTCTTTAATATTAATCACACTTTTAACCGAATACAGTTTTCCTGCTTCTCATTTATCCAATACTCCAGTTCATTCTTCATCCGGCTTCTTACATCACGCATTGTCCTCCCGGATATTCCCTGTTCCTTTGCTTTGTCGTCTAATTCCCTGATTGAAATTTCGTTTTTATCAACAAGCAGTTCCTGAATCAGCTTTGCTCCTCGTTCCAGCTTTGTTTCGGTTGCTTTTCCTTCTTTTCCATCTAACAATTCATCTGCCGAAATTTCATAAGCTCCCACCCATCGGAAACCTTCTTCATCTCCCAGTTTAAAAGCCATTGTCTCCCCTGGCGGTGCAAGAGAACTTTTTTCATGAATCAACACTCTCGTTGTCGGATCTTTTCTCACTTTTCCAATAAAAATCAAGCTTCTTACTGCTGCCATGATATCAATAGAGCCAAGCCCCCGGTAAGTACTCTGTGTCCCAGAAGATTTGTTCAAATGACCAATCAGCACGATAGCACAACTGGTTTTCTCTGCAATCATACCTAATTTGCGAAATACCGGACGAACTTCATTTGCCCGGTTTATGTCCACATCTGCTCCGATAAATGCCTGTACCGGATCAATGATTACAAGCCGGACATGATTCTGTCTGACCGCTTTTTCAATCCGATCATCGGATAAGGTCAATACTTCTTCCGAATCATCAATTACCATAACCCGGCTCAGATCTGCTCCTGCTTCCACCAGTCTTGGCTTAATAGTATCGCCCATGCCATCCTCTGCTGTCTGGTAAATCACATTGAATGGCTCAATATCTTCCATGTTTGGAAACAACTTACGGTTCGTGCACGCTGCTGTCAGCATCATGGCAAAATAGGTTTTTCCCTCTCCCGGATTGCCCTGAATGATTGTTAGTTTTCCAAATGGAATATAAGGGAACCACAGCCATTCCACACTGGTCTGTTCAATATCTTTATAACATAACATCGGCACCAGTGCTTCTTTCTCCTGCATTTTCATTGTAACGGTTTCCTGTATCACTTTCTTTCTATCAGCATTTTCGTCACAGAGAATTTCATTCCAGTCTTTTCTGGCAGGTTTCAACCGGATCACACGATATCCATCCGGAATTTCTCCTGCCAATTTTTCACAAGCTTCATTTCCTGCGTGATCATTATCCAGGCACAGGAAAACCGAAGTAATCTGAGGGCGTTCAGAAAGAAAAGTCATCAGTACCACACTGGAGACTCCGCCCAGGCTCAGGTAGCTACGTTTCTTCCAGTCTTTTGGAAATAACTGGATAAATGACAGCAGATCAATGGCTGCTTCAAATACAAACAGTTGATTATCCTCTCCTCTGTGACAGAATCCATAAGATTTATCCGAACCAGCTACATCTCCCCGATATTTTATCCCGCCAGTTCCCCTGCAGTGCGCATATCTCGGAATACCGTCTGCATCTCTGCCGACAAATACAACATTATGGTGTTTCTTTTCTTCGTAAATATTCCCACCGGCAATCCATTCCTCCACCAGATCTTTCTCAAGCCTCCTGATTTCTGTCAGATATTTTATGACCGTCTCATTCGTTTCACTTTTCTCCGGTAACCGGAAGTCAGGTGACGGGGCGAGGCAGGACTTCTGCCTGCCTTCGCCTTCTTCACCGATCAACATCTTCACCGCTTCCGGAAATATGACATGATAAAATTCCATCACAAAATCCACCGGATAGCCACCCTTATTCTGGCTATGACGATACCAGCGATTTCCTGATACCGTTACACTGTCATGCTTTTTCCAACGGTATTCTCTGCCACTTTTTACCAACTGTTCTCCCTGTGCATTCAGAAAAGAAACAAGATCTGTCTGGTTTGCTCTTGCGATCTGTTCTTCTGTATACTGCATTTTCATCATCCTTTCCCGTCTGTCCTGCAACAGATTTTTATAAACTTATCTCATTACTTCGTTTTTTCTTCATTTGTCGATTTTTCACTTTTTCTTCCTCAATCAGTTTCTGGTTCTCCGCCAGTCTGCCATGAATAGAAGATTTCTGTTTCGATTCCCGCTCCGGCATTTCTCTTTTTTCTTCTGAAATCCCGGAAGTACCTGTTTCTGGCATTTCACGATCTCGCCTGGCAATATCAGCACATCTCTGTACCTTTTTCACAAAGGCAAGCTCATCCTGATAGGGCTGATTATCAGCTTTTAATTCTTCAATCATTATACGGAGATCTTCTTTTTCTTTTTTCCATCTGGATTCTGGCAGCCGTCCCTTTTTATCCCGGTATGGTTTTAGTTCACGCTCACATTTACGATAATAATTGATCGCTTTTTTATGCTCCGTATAAAACTTTTCCCGTCTTTTCTGGAAAAAGAAGTGGTTGTATTCATCTATCAACGGCTGATTCTGCTTCAATACCTGCATCTTCTTTTCCAAATCTTCCAGGTTTTTCAGTTGTTCTCTCTTTTCACTGATTTCAGCTTTGCTGGCAGAAATAATTCCATTCAGTTCCTGAATTCGTGTTTGTAAATCGTCCATTGTCTCAATGTTGTGTACCTGAAGATAATTGATGGATTTTGCAAACTCCTGTAAGTTTGAAATTTTCTTTCCCCTTCGTTCCATCTCCGCATAAAAATTTGAAAGTTTCGGGCTATTCTGCGTTTTTTTATCATAATAATCTTGCAGACTCTCCAAAAGCGTCGGGTTCTGCTGCCTTCGATCCAGTTCCATTTTCATTTCTTCATAGGCTGTTTTCATCCACTGGATAGATTCTTTTAAGGAAATGAACATCTGATTGAATTGCCGGATCGCCCGATTCAACTCTCCAATGATTGTTTTGATTCCCTTCTTCTCCATTGCTCTGACTTCGTACCCTTCATGAATTGTCGGGATCAGATCAATTCCCTGTTCTTTATAAGAACGATGGTCAATTCTTGCTGCCATATGACACTCCCGGAATTTATCATTCACTTTCTCGGTCCATGCCTTTCTCCATTCCTTTAAAAGTTCAGGATCGTTCCAACCGGTAGTAGAAACAGCATTGAAGACATACTTTCCTTTGGCATCTTTTATCCTGTTTCCTTCTTCGTCTAAAACATATTCCCGTTTCTGTTTATTTCCCCAAATTCCTTCTTCTGTAAAAGGACGAATTGGAGCAAGTACATGAAAATGAGGATTATCCGGTTCATCTCCATCTTTTGATTTTCCCTCATGAACTGCCAGATCCACAATCATGCCACGTGCCACAAATTGTTCCTGGCAAAATTCTCTCGCCAGTTGGATATTCTCCTCTAACGTCAGTTCATTCTGCAATGCAATGTCAAAAGAATAGGCAAGCTGTGCCCGCTTGCCCTTTTCTTCTCTCTCTACCTCGTTCCACAATGTTTCCCTGTCTGATAATCGTTCCGGCACATAATCCGGTTTGAGAATTTCTGTAAACATCACACCGGATTTCCTCGTGTAATCATGGACTTGTCCATAATAATCGTTATACAATTTTTGCCCGGAAATATACGCAGCCGAATTCACCACTGTCTGCCCTTTTCCTCTGGATACCTGCTTTACAGAAAAATGATAAAGTGCCATCAGCTATCATCTCCCTTCGTGGTTTTCTTTACTTCTTCAGCAATCTGCTGTCGTTCCTTTCTTCCTGCCTCCAGATATCTATCCCGGACTGTATCTCTGTTGTATTTAAGAACTTTCATTTCATTCATTACTTTCTGGAAATCCTCCTGCTCAAGATCTTTGGACATAGGAAACGCTTTTTCAAACTCAGCACCTTTAACCACCAATCGGTGTGATCGTTCTTTCCTCTCGATCAGCTTTTTTCTCTGTTCCAGAATATTCTTATTGCGCATTGCCTGTTCAAGTTCCTTTTTACTTTTTTCCATGTTGGCTTTCAATTCTTCCAGTGACATGGATTCATATTTGGGGTTCTTCTCTCTGGTCATTGTCTGTCTCTCCTTATTTTCACAAACAAAAAGAACCAGCTTTCTCTCATAAATGCTGATTCCCTGATATAAATGAGATAGGCACCTGTGCCGCAAGGGGAGCTATCCCCTTGTCCGAAATCTATGATTTCGCTACATTCCCGGATTAAGATTTCTCAAATCCGGGAACAGCACCGCAGGTCGCACGATACAGGCAGATGTAATTGCCTGTATAGAAGTGCGCTCTTAGCTTGCTAAGAAAATTATGCCGTATCCGGCGTGCTATTTTCATCATCCGTAAATTCCATCATCTCATCAATGGTACAGTCCATTTTTTTACAGATCTTCTCAACTGTCTCCATGGACACATACTTGTTTTTTCCCATCCGGGCAAGAATATTTCCGCTGATTCCGGCGAGGTATTGCATCTCTACTCGCTTCATATTTTTATCAATGAGCATTTTCCATAATCTGTTATAACTCACACCCATAATCCACACCTCCAACCACTTATTCCAGATTAGTCAAATGGGATCTCACCTTCTGCTGCTTCCATAAATCCGTCCTTATCTGTTTTCGGTGTACCAGTTGAGTTTTCACCACCACTGTTGTCCTTGTTCTGAGCAAATTCATGCTCTTTCACAATTACATCCGTGGTATAAATCATCTTTCCATCCTTGTCCTTATAATTACCAGTATTGATACGACCACCGATCACAATCCGCATTCCTTTATGAAGATATTTCTGTGCAAACTCTGCACTCTTTCCAAATGTTACACAGGAAATAAAATCTGCTTCCTGTTCCCCATCACGTTTATATCTTCTGTTTACTGCCAGCATGTATCTTGCTACTGCCATATCATTATCTTTCCCGGCATATTTAATTTCCGGATTTTTTGTCAATCTTCCCATTAAAATAACCTTATTCATAGTCATTATCATCCTTTCCAGGCATTTCGCCCTGTGAATATTATTATCAGTTACTTTTTCGCCAGCGGTTTCCGTGTGTTTCCCTGTCACCTGCAGCCATCTCAGACTGCCTCTGCCTGCATATACAGGTCACTGACCATAAGGCTCCGGTCAGCCGCCCATCATCGGGAGTGTCATTATGATCTCGCTCACTTTCAGAAAAGAAAGGTCATGGCAAGACTCCTGGTAGACTTCCAGGGTACACTTATCAGTTGTCAAGGTTCAACAAAGGAACATTTTCAAAACATCCTCTAATTACTAAAGTCAAATGACCTGGCACGATGCAAAAAATTCGTGATATTTTTTTGCGTTTTTATTACCTTGCCTTTTGTTTTCGTTAGTTCCTTCATATACTCTGTACTGAGGCGTATAAAAACGGACATGATTTTGAAAAATAATTGTTCCTCTACCTATAAAGCTTTAAAAACGGTATTTACCAACCCTCTTTTGCAAGTTTGTTATACATAGATGAAATATTTCTTCACTAATTACCTGTTACATAGAACGTGAGGGCAGATATTTTCTTAGAAAAAGCATTTTTCCACTAATCACACGTGGCAGAGGATATAATGTCAGATGATTTTGAAAAAAAGCAAAAAAAATAGGCACTAACCATTTACGGTTAATGCCCTTTAGGATAATCATTATTTATCTGTTTTTATCTGATTGCGAAAGTACACTTGCAGCTAATGACTTCTGAATTTGAGAACTATTATTCGATCTCATAATTTTTGAAGCCTGTGTTGATAATTTCTGTCCACTTGATTTTTTATTCATGTTTTGTCTCTCTTTCTTTTTAAGAGAGAATGTGATCATCAAACATTCTCGAACATATTGTTACTTATAATTTATTTATCGTTCTTTTCTTTGGCTTCTTTACGTGGAAAGCAAAATACCTTTTTGCCAACCTGCTTAGCATATAAACGATTTCCATTTCTTAATGTAATATATGCTGTAAAAACCATGTCAGTCTGGTCACATTTTACCATGCAATCTGCCTCCTTTCCAAAAGATTTTTCTCAGACGAATCCGAAAAAGTATGGAAATTGGCAGAAACAAATACTAAAATATATTTGAAAGATATGGTTTTAGTAGATGATCTTTTGTCTCTGCTATTTCCGCCAGAGTTCGTTTGAGGCCCTAATCTCAAATGAACTCTTTTTTTGGAATCAGAAAAGTTGCAAGCCTTATACCATAGTGACTGCTTCATTCAAATCAAACAGCATTAAATTCATTTCTGGAACTAATACGCCATTTACTCGATACGACAACTGACTCAAATCCCAATCACAAATTCTTGCAATCGTGTTAATCAAATCTTTTGCATTCCATCGAACCGACAAAACACCATTTGATTTTTCCTTATAAAACTGTACTGACTTGTCATCATGTTCATCACATGCTTGAACCGCAATCTGTTTATCAGATTCGTTTATCAGAAGCTTTACATATGTTGGGTATTTCATCTTCATGATTACAGATTTGTTGAATGTAATACCATTACTTGTAATCGAAATATATGGTACACCCTCGCTGAAGTCAAATGTCTTAAAATTTGATAAATCAATCACTCTGCTCGCCTCCTTTATGTTTTCCATATGATTATAACATATTCATCCATTCTGTTCAATCTTATTTATTTTCTTGTTTTCTTTTCGTCTTTTATTTGTTTTTTATTCATCTTCTATTCTTCCATTATTTTATTATATATTCACTTACCATTTTGTATATTTGTATTAAAACTCATGTAAATGCTTTTCATTTTAAAGGACTAGATTGAAAATAAATATAATTTTTATAGTATTCAAAACAAAAGGCACTAATCTTTTTTAATTAATCTACTGATAACAAAATAATTTACTCTATACGAGAGTTTTCAACTTCACTTCCAGTATCTTCTTTACGTTCTACTTTATTAATAGCATCTTTAAGATCCTCATACATGCTACTAGATGGATATGCATTTATTTCATCCGATTTCAAGAAAAATCTTCCCTCAAAATAATTTGCCATCCGATTACTTGAGCAAGAAATTTCATTAAGCTTTTTTGATATCTCATTCAATTCACCCTTCATAAGCGCATTGTCATCATAAGTACCAGTAAAACATATACATCGTAAGAATTTAATTCTTTTCTTTGTATTTCCTTTTGCATAAGATACTTCAACTTTTATTACCGGTGCTATGGAAGTTACTATATTCCTACCAGAACGGCAAATTCCACCTGTAACCGTTTCATTGGGATATAATGATATTTCATTTTTTAGGATCTCATCCAGTTCAAATTCATTTTGCTCACCATTATTACTTAATTCTTTAAATGTCAAAGATATTTCAGTTGCCTCCGACTGCCCTGTATTTTCAATCCTCAAAAATATATATCCGAATTTTTCATATAATCTGAATGACAGTAATGGACTCAAACTATCTATGTACTGTTTTCTCGTTTGAACACTAAAGTATATACTACTCAATACAGCTATACCAGAAATAATCACCGATATCAATGCAATTATATTAGCTGTTGAGCTATCCGCTATTGAACGAAGCAACTCAACTATTTCATTGAACTGTCTAATATTCATATTGTCCTCCAATATTAAATACCATTATAATTCTCATATCGCCATCGAAGAAAATCCCTATTTGTAAAATCTGGTACAACTATTCTGGGCGGTATAGACGCTCCATAATCCATCCTTGCTCTTGATGATAATTCTATGATTCCCTCAGGCGAAATTCGTAAGTGTCCTGTATCAAACAACGTATGAATGTCTGTTCTCATGGCAAACCCATTTGCAATAGTATCCTCACCTTTATACTTAAAAGGCTTAATATGCGCAGCTTCCAGAACTTCTGGCATAGTTACATTTGTAATAATACATCTTTCACATGCCTGTAATACAGATTTTCTAAATGCTGCCTGATTAGGACGATATACTCGACTTGATTGCACACGTTTACGTTCTACTTCATCTGTATACTTTTCTAATCGCATACGATTCAAAATATCCAAAATAGAATCTTGCTTTACCTGTTCATTTAAAATTTGTTTTATTTCATCTATCAAGTAATCACATATAAAGTATTGTTCACTCATACGGTCATGCTTTGATTTCATTTCCAGATATCCATAATTAGATAGAAACAGAAAATACTCTCTTGCAATCCTTACATCATTAGCTCCCGGTGTGCAATCTGGCCATTGAGAAATGTCAATACTTCCTTCTCTGTACCAACGTATAAAATCAACATAATCCTGTAATTCTGCATGACATCCCGATAATGGTATCACAATCCTAACCAGTTCTTCTGTTGTCAAGTAACCTTCTCCATGTTTTAATAATTCACATACAATTTCCAATATCAGTTTTAACGGATAAATAATCAAACCTTGTTTCAACCATAAGTCGCATTCTTCCGGCGACTGAACCTGTGGATTTGGCAATCGAAATGTCTGAACTGTTATTGCTGCAAATTCTGTTTGTGAAATATCTCTATCTGCAACTTTTCGTCCAAAATCTGTTAACTCAATTTTTCCCGAACGACTTCCCGGTGCTATAAGGTTCAACGCACGCCAATACTGTCCAGAATTTCTTATCAGATTACGTTCGCCTGTTCTTCTCGCTAAATCTACTCCTATTGATTCTTTTGTATCTTCTGAAAGTTCTATTAATTCCCTTGCAAATTCATCAGAACTGTATTTTATACCTTTATTCAATCGCTCCAGTTTTCTCATTCTAAATAACACGCCTAGCAAAATAACCGGATCATTTAGACCCTCTGTACATTGCAAACATGCCCATTTCCATTTAAAATCTGGAAACGGCTTTTCTGGAACAAATTTTTTATCAAACATCTTTCTTTTCTCCTTCGTATTGGTTAAAAATAGCCGCAACAGCTCGTCCTAATAATGGCGGAACGGCATTTCCTATCTGCCGATATACAGAGGAATTATTTCCGCAAAATTCATAGTTCAACGGAAAACTTTGAACCGTTGCCAATTCTCTACATGACATTCTTCTTTTTCCATTTGGGTGAGGCAATATTACAACACCGCCCTTATTATCCCCACGTGCCGTAACTGTTGGAGCCGGCTTATCCGGATCTAATGGTCTATGTCCCAAATATCCATTAAAATTCAATTTATATTTCGAATATACATGATTTGGCAAATCATTTGGTAAATCTGGATCAGGAATATGTGCTATAGCTTCGCCCACACTCATCCAAGCCGGAAGACCATCGTTCCCATTTTTACTGTTTGTTGGTAACGGATATATATATTCAAAATTTATATCATTGCGCACACCAATGATAATAACTCTTTGTCTCGTCTGTGGCACCCCATAATCTGCCGCATTTAAAATCTTATATTTAACTTTATATCCTAACTCCGTAAAGTCGTTCAAAATCATTTGAAAAACTTTTCCTTTTGCTAAATTTGTTATTCCTTTTACATTTTCTGCAAGAAAAAATTTAGGTTTTTTTGCATCAATCATACGAATCAATTGCTTATACAATACATTTCTTTCATCATTCTCATGTCTTTTAGTATTCGCGACTGAAAAGCCCTGACATGGAAATCCTCCGATAATTATATCGCAATCCGGAACATCTTCAGCTTTTATTTTTGAAATGTCTTCGCATATAATGTGATTGCCTATGTTCTTTTTATATGTTTCTACGGCATCTGCATACATATCATTCGCCCAAATAATATCATGACCTGCCATTTTAAATCCTAAATCAAGTCCTCCTGCCCCACTAAATAGTGATACAACTTTCATATTCCACTATGCTCCAGTCTAATTAATTCTTCTCCCAATAATTTTGCAAATTTTACAGGAACAGCATTTCCAATTTGTCTATAGCAAGCATTCATAGACCCATTAAAGTGAAACTTTTCTGGAAATGTCTGTACACTTGCGCTTTCTCTAATACTCAGCCTACGTTTACCATTATAATGTGGTATTGCACATACTCCCCCTTTACCATTTCCTCGCGCTAAAATTGTTGGCGATGGCTTATCCGGATCAGTTTTTCTATGTCCTGTATAATTCCTATATTGCACTTTATATGCTGAATAAATATGATTAACCACATTATTTTCAGTATCCGGATCTGGGAAATGATCAAGCGCCTCCTTTATCGAAATCCATCGTGGTAAATCCTTACCATCTTTGGAAAAGGTAGGCTGTGGGAACTGAAACAACATTTCATCTCCATAATCTTTCCTCTGACCAATAATAAATACTCTTTGTCTTGTCTGTGGCACTCCATAATTCGCCATATTCACTAAGTTTACTGTTGTTATGTATCCTGCTTCTTCGAAGTCAGACACTATTTGTTTTATTACTTCCCCCTTACCAAGGCTAAGAATCCCTCTAACATTTTCTGCAATAAAAAATTTGGGTTGCTTTATTTTTATCGTAGTATAAAAAAACTTATATAACTGATTGCGTTCATCCTCCAAAGTTCTTTTTCTATTTGCAAGAGAAAATCCCTGGCAAGGGAACCCACCTACCACAACATCTGCATTCGGCAAATCACATATATTAATATTTTTTATATCGTCACATACAATATGGTCTCCTATATTCTCTTTATACGTTGCGACAGCATCTTTATCTATATCATTTGCCCAAATGACTTCGTTGCCTGCTTGTATAAGTCCTAAATCAAGTCCACCTGCGCCGCTAAACAACGAAATAATCTTCATACACTATACCTCTGTTTCTTATTTTTCTTTACTACTCACACATATTTCAAACAATTCTCCAGCACTACATTCAAATAACTGACAAAGTTTTTCCAGTGTATCAAAATCTATTCGAGTAGCTTTATCATTATACAGGCTTGACACTGTACTTCTCGAAAGCCCCGTAAGTATGTGCACATCTTGAATTGAATACCTTTGTCTTCCCATTAAAGTGGACAAATTGCAGCGAACCGCCATATATTTACCTCCTATCTCACATTTCGCATTTAATTTATTATAACCCAAATGTAATTCAACGTAAATGCCTAGTCAGTCACTTTGACTGTTTATCGCTTCATTCATTACTGCATTTTACTCTATCTGAAAATTGTGCTGGTGTAGCACAGAAAAATTATTACTACTGATCACACATGATATATTACATAAAATCATATTATTTTGAAAAAGCAAAAAAAGAAGCATCAACTACCATTGCAGTCAATGCTTCTCCTTATTACTTTTCACTTATGAAAGAGATTTCAATATGCTTTTTGTTATTTTTCGCAACTTCATCCCATCTTTTAATCCCAACCGATAAAAAATTCCTCCGTATCTGCCCCACTGTTGAATATAGCATCACAATATTTTGTGATTGCCTCTTCCTGCTCCGGCGAAAGTGAAGCAATTACTTTTTTATATTCTTCCTCTACTTTATTTGTTTCTACATCTGTTTGTTGTTTTAATTTCCAGTCCGTATATGCCTTTCCCATGTGTTCTGTTATTGCCAGATTTAAAAATTCTTCAATTTCTTTTGTCATTTTCATAGATTCTCACCTGTTCTTTCTCAATCCTGTATCTCATTCGCCCTCCTATACATACACCAATTCACTCAATACAATTTCCTGTGCACGATTCCTGATATTATTTGCTCTGCGCACCCATTCCATAGGATTCTGTGCTTTCAAGTCCTCTGTAACTCCCTCCGCACTTCGCATCTGTGCCTCTATCAATTCATACCGTTCCTGCGCCTGTTCATTCAGATCTGCCAGATAACTGTCCAATTTCCCGGTCAACAAAAGATAAGAATACATGCCTGATTTATAGTTTTTCATATATTCTTTCCGAAGCATTCCCCAGTAGCCAATCGGTCTGGTTTCTTCCGGTAAGGATAACACTGGCAG
>OGXV01000399.1_pt1 | contig 27562 bp, 26 predicted proteins | sample 1576391 | NCBI WGS metagenome assembly OGXV01 (sample SAMEA3541586, study PRJEB24748) | human gut metagenome | biome: human gut; feature: human-associated habitat; material: faeces | place: China | collected 2012 | reverse complement strand
ACATATAAAATAAATTGTGACAAAATTCGTTCAAATATTGAAAAAGGAATTATCATGAGTTCAGGAGATTCTTATGATTTGATTCAATCGCATTTACCGTATATAAAAAAATCAGATATAAAAAATGTTTATAAAATATTTGAATTAGATTAATTATAATGTTTTATGGGGAAACAGATTTAAAATACAATAAATATTAAACGGGGGAGGAAGACGAGACCATGGCAGTAGGACAGATTACATGGGAAAAATTTATCACGAGTAATAATGATGCACGTGGTGTTAGATATAAATTTGAGGATTTGAGTAGACAATTGTTTGCGTATGAATTTCTTTCAAAAAATAATGTGTGCAAATATATTCATAGTAATCCAAATAATCCAGGGATCGAATCAGAACCTATATTGGATGAGGTAAATAATAGATATATTGGATATCAAGCTAAATTCTTTGATAATGATGCAGATTATAATCAAATTAAGGAGTCAGCACAAAAAGCAGTCAAGTATTATAAAGGAAAGTTAGAAGTTATCTATTTATTTTGTAATAAGCCTCTTACAACTACTAGTGATAGTTATAAGAAGATTGAAAAATTGTTAAATGATGCTGGTATTGCATTACAACTAATAACGGACACAGCTATACTTGATCTTGTTCGAAAATATCCGTCTTTAGGTAAATATTATTTTGATGATCATGGCATTTCACATGAATGGTTTGTAAATAGAGCATCTATAACAGTTAATATTCTTGGGGAACGTTTTAATGCTGATTTTAATGTAGATACAGAGGCATCAAGGAGTTTGTCTGTTTTTGTGCAAAATCAAGCTGCATTAAATTATTATAATGATAGAAAAAAGAATCTTGTCGAGGAAATTGCTTCATTGCGGTGGGAACTTGATAGTGATGATTTATATAAATATGCTCGTAAACTTTCTGAATTTATTGTTACAATACCAGATGTAAAATTTGATTGTATTCATGATGTTGAGAATTGGCAAGAAATGATTTTTACAGAATTTCAACAGGATATACGTGAAATAGAAACAAAAATTGCAGATGTACAATTTGAGTGTGAAGAAATAAAAAGCGGTGAACAAAATAAAGCAGTTAGATTAAAAAAATATTTGAGAGAATTAAATAAACTCAAGGATTTGTTTTATCGATTGGAATTATCTGAAATTGAGAAAAATTTGCTTAATAATAAGGTACTTATAGTTGAAGGAAAAGCTGGTATTGGAAAAACACAACTCTTTGCAAACGAAGCAATTTCATTACTTAAAGAAAATGACAATGCGTTATTAATTACTGGAAGTGATTGTCTTTCGGATATTAATATATTTGAACAATTAAAGAATAATTTAAGATTGAGTTTTGATTTTGAGAATCTTATTGATATTTTAGAAGTGATTGGAGAAACAAATAGGAAAATAATACCAATTTTTATTGATGCACTAAATGAGAGTTGGAAGCCGCAATTATGGAAATCTGTTTTGCCTATATTGCATAAAAAAATAAGTGAAAAGAATTATGTACGTTTGGCTGTCTCGTTCAGGAGTGAATATCAAAATTCAATTCTTCCAGATGGATTCTTGAAACTGGATGATATTGTAAAAATAGAACATAGAGGATTTAGAGATAATCCGTTTGAGGCTGCGAGACAATTTCTTATCTATTATGGAATACAGTTTACTCCGCTACATATGTTTAATGCTAACGTTTACAATCCGTTGTTTTTAACATTGTATTGTAAAACATATCGTGGGGATGAAGTAGAGTTGCCAGTATTGTATGAGAGACTTTTAGAAAAGACAAATTCCAACCTTCATCTGAAGTTGGCAAAAACTATTGAATTAGCGGGTTATGATCAATCAGATAACATCGTTCTGCCGATAGTGGAAGCTATATCTAAGCAGACTCTTCTTACGGGGAAGCGTCATTTTGAGAAAAGCGAAATAGAATCAATGCCAATTTGGAAGACATTAGGATTGGTAGCTAGACCATTTATTACACAGCTTATAAGGGAAAATATTCTTCACGATTATGAATTGGATGGTAAGAATTATGTATATTTTGCATTTGATCAGATGAATGATTATTTCTCAGCAAAGACAATTCTTTCAATGTTTCATACAGAAGAAGAAATTAGAAAATATGTATGTGAGAAGGTATTAGGTATTATTGATGGAAAATTTAAAAACTGGGGAAGTGAGGATTTATTCACACATGTTTGTGCGTTGTATGCCAAAAAATTTGGAAAAGAGTGTATAGATATTATACAATCTATAAACGACGAAGCAGATAGAGCAAATTTGTTTAGAATATATATTGAATCTTTTGAATGGAGAAATAAAATTTACTTATCTATTTCAGAATTATTAAAATTATGTAATGAGTATTCTATAGAACCAGCCATTTTATGGAATGCGTTTATAAACAATTCAGTGAAGAAAGATCATTTGTTAAATGCAGATACTTTATACGATGTATTAAAAAGATATCCACTTGCTAAAAGGGATTATCTTTGGACAATTTTCATTAATGGGAGAAATACAGATGATGATCGTTTGATTCAGTTGATCAAAATTTATAACAAAGGAGAAGTATTTGAAGTTTCTGATAAAGAACAAATAAGATTATTGTTGATTCTTTTTTCATGGGTACTTACTTCTTCGAACCGTTGGCTTCGTGATACAACCTCAAAGGCTATGATCGAAATTTTAAAAGACCATTTTGAGTATACAGAGTATCTTTTGAAATTATTTTCTGATGTAAATGATCCTTATGTGATTCAGAGACTTTATGGGATTGTATTTGGAGCTTGTGTAAAGCGTAAGGGTAAAAACAAGGAAAGGTTTAAATCATTGGTTTGTTTTGTATTTGAGAATGTATTTGATAAAGAGATAGTATATCCGGATATTTTATTGAGAGATTATGCAAGACTTATTATTGAACGATATTTGGTGGAATATCCAGATGAATTACAAGATTATGAATTTGAAAAAATAAAGCCACGATATAAATCAATTCCTATTCCAGATATAGATGATCAAAAATATGTGGATAAAAACTTTAAAAACGGGATATGTTATATTCTGTATTCTATGCAATTTGAAGGAATAGGAATGTATGGAGATTTTGGAAGATATGTTTTTCAAAGTGCATTGCGAAATTTTAAGGTAGATGACTACAAAATATTCAATTATGCAATGTATTACATTATTAATGAATTGGGTTACCAAGGGAAGCTGTTCGATGATTATGATGGATTTGTGAATCGCTTTTCATATGACAGACATCGCGTGGTAAAGATAGAACGTATTGGTAAGAAGTATCAGTGGATTGCTATGTATAATATATTGGCTCGAATCTCAGATTATTATCCTATGAAGAGTTGTTTTTTGGAGAAAGAGGAAAGTATATCATATGATGGCCCATGGGAACCTTACGTAAGAGATTTTGATCCAACGTTGAATATGTATAATTTATCGTGTAATGATGCACCTTATTTTTTGCAAGTTAATGAACATATAAGGAAGGCTATTCAAGAGAATAATACCATTAGGAAAAGTTCTGCATTTGATGAAGATGCATGGACGAATTCTAATTCGATTTTCTTTGAATATCAGAAGGAAGACTTGTTATTGACTGATAGTGAAGAAAATCAATGGGTTGTTTTGTCTAAATATGCCGATACTGGTAGAAATGATTTGGCATATGATAAATTTTTGGTGTGGAATTGGTTGTACGGATATTTTGTTACAGACGAACAATTAACCATATTGAAGAAGTATGCAGATGAAAATATAAATTTACTTAATAGTGATATTGCCGGGATTCCACAAACATATGCTTTATATAGTAGAGAATATCCATGGTCGAGTGGGAGTAAATCGGTGTTAGATTGTCAATGGAAAGAAATTGAACTAGAGACCAGTGAAACAAAAACAGTTACTAAAACTATTGAAGAACCACAGTTTTCATGGATAGATGCATTATTGAACAAGTACTCAGGTAGGAATGATACTTCAGAAATAGACTTAGATGAGGACTTTAACATTCCGACTGTTACTAGAACGTACACAAAAGAAGAACCAGTGACAATAGAGTTAGGTAGTATACTGAATGCTACACAGGATTTATTATGGGAAGAAGAATTTGATGCATCTAAAGAAGATGCCCTTTCTTATTCCCATCCATGTGCTGAAATTATTAATACGTTAGGTCTTAAACAAAAGAAATATGATGGGTATTATTACGATGAATCGGATGTACTCACTGCTTTTGATACTGACTTGACTAAACAAAAAGCTGGATTGATTATTCGGAAAGAAGCTTTGGATAAATTTTTGAATATTAAGAATCTTCATCTTGTATGGTTTATAAACGCATCTAAGGAGATACATGGCAAAAAGCGCATGGTTACTAAGTTCACAGATTGGACTGGATTATTAGAATATACTGGTAATTCGATACAGGGTAGTTATTATAGCGTAGGAAAAAAGAATTAAAGGAGTATATTCTTATAGAAAATAACAAAATGTAATGTTGATAAGAATAAAAGTTGCAGTTTGTTTGCCAAATAAAAATTTTTATTAGAGGATAGTAAAACTTGCAGGCTGGTGAAGGGTAAGATATAATCAATATATATTTAGACGAAGAAGGTGACGCAGTGAAAGTCGATTTTATAGAATTAACGAATTTTAGAGGTATTCAGAAACAAAGAATCACATTTGAAAATAAAAATTTTGTTGCGTTGATAGGAGACAATGGTAGTGGAAAGACAACCATACTAGAGGCAATTACAAAAGGGTTTGTACCGGTATTAAGAACAGTTAATGTAGAAGCAATGAAAGAGTGCGATTTGGCAAATAAGGATATAAGGAATGGAGCTAATGGAGCAGCAGTTACTTTAGGGATAACATTGGATGGCGAAAAATATATCTGGACAAACAGACGCAGATTATCATCGCAGCAGCCGTTTGAAAATGCAGGAGATGTAAAAGCGGAAAATGCAAAATCTTTAAAAGAATTGAAATCCAAGTATTCGCAATGTGTGGAAGAGAGAAAGCTGCCATTGATTCTTTACTATGGAACAGACAGAATTATACGAGAAGTACCACAAAGAGGACATATAAAAAACTTTCAGGTAACAGATGCTTTAAGAAACTGTTTTGATAATGTCAATTATTTTAGAGACTTTTATGATTGGTTCAAGACAGAAGAGGATATTGAACTTCGAGGAATTCGTGAAAATCCAGATTATAAGAATCCAAAATTAAATTGTGTCAGAACTGCTTTGGAAAGAATGATAAAGGGATATTCCAATTTAAGGATTGAGTTAGCACCGTCAAGAATGGTGATGACAAATTCAGAAGGGGTAGATCTTCAGATTGATCAGTTAAGTGGAGGATATAAAGCAGTTTTATCGGTTATTGCAGATATTGCAAAGAGATTATCAATGGCAAATCCGGATTCGTTGAATCCATTGGAAGAAGAAGCTGTGATTTTGATTGATGAGCTGGATCTGCATCTGCATCCAAAGTGGCAGAAAGAAATCGTTGCTGATTTAAAAAGAACATTTCCTAATAGTCAGTTTATTGTTTCTACACATTCTCCATTTATCGTTCAGTCATTGGATGCTGACGAATTATTTGATATTAAAATAATGCAGTATGCAGAAGAAGAAGGTAATTACAGAGGATGGAGCATAGAAGCTATTCAGGAGCATAAGATGGGTGTAGAACCTAAAACCGCTATTTTCAATCAGCATTTAGAAGAATTTTCAGCAGCAATGGATGAGGAAGATTATGAAAAAGCAAAAATGCTTTACGATGAGTTAAAGGAAATGGTGAGTCCAGGAAGTAACGAAAGTAAGATTTTAAAACTGGATATGGAGATGATTGAAGCAGATGATAAAGCTTGAACGAGGAGAAAGACCAAAAGAACTCACAGATGAAGTCTGTGAAGAATTAAAAAAGTTGTATGCAGAAGATAGGGATAAAGATGTCTGGAATTCAACTAAAATTAAGAAGCCATTAAAAGAAGCTATGCTTGATATGAGCCATGGAAAATGTTCTTATTGTGAGTGTAGGTTAGAGATAGAATCTAAAGATGCGACAATCGACCATTTTTTGCCGAAGTCTAAAAATCCAGATGAGGTAGTAAGCTGGGAAAATCTTTTTCCATCTTGTTTACGATGTAACAGAAAGAAAAATAATCGTGAGGAAAAAATTATTAATCCATGTGAAAATGAACCAAAGGACTATCTTGGAATTATAAATGCTAATCGTTTCAGATTTAAAGCAATTGATTCCGATGGAATTGGAGAAAATACGATTGATGTAATAGGACTCAATGATATTCGACGAGTAATGGTTCCGAGAATGGAAGAGTGGGAATCATTAAAAGAGCGTCTAATGGAGATTGAAGCTGATTTGAAAGAAGAGGGATTTAAAAAGAAATACAAAAACAGATTACGAAAAATAATGGAAAATTGTTTACCAGATATGTCTTATTCAGCAACTAAAGCGACAAATCTTTTAAATGATGATACTTATAACGAAATAAAAAATATTCTTCTGGAATCAGAACAGTGGACAGCTGATTTAAAAAAGTTAGAGGAAGATATAGAACATATCGCATTAAGATTGGTATAATAACAAGACTCCCACATGATTTATATTAAGTATATTTCATGGGGAGTCATTTTTATGTATGCGTTCCAATTACATAAGCATAGAAGAAAAAATTCGTTATTTTTCAGATTGTGTAGTAGATTCTTCAGAAACAGAATCTTTCTTTTTTCTGGATTTACCAGAAATCATTTTATGACCGGAGTAGACAGCCATAATCATGCAGAGAAGAGAGCTGCAAGCAAAATATTTGTGAGCAGTTTTCATGTTTTTATAGCCGGTATAAAAGGTTCCAATCATGGCTGCCAATGCACCAAGTGACCAATATTTATGTGCTTTCATTTGAATATACCTCCTGCGTTTTTTTATATAATACCTTTTTTGGGAAAGCATGAAAACAGGAAATTTATAAATTCTGCTCTTTCTCAATCTGTTGTTCCTCCTCGTGACTCTTCCCAAGGATTATATCAATATTAGCGGAAACGGTACGAAGCTCCCGTTCATAATCCCGGCGGTTAGAAAAATCTTCCCGTTGTGTATCTCGCAATTCAATAAGCCGGTCTTTTTCAGCATAGAGGGATTTCATGGAAGGCAGTTTATTTCCGGCAGATTTTTCTTTCAGTGTCCGGAGAGCTGTATCATAAAGAGAAAGCTCTGCCCGGTGTTCTTCGTAGAATTTATCCTTATTGCGGCTCTTACGATAGTCGGCATATACGTTTTTGTATGCAAGGTACTGTCCGGTAAAATGTATTTGCTCATTCACATCTTTAAGCTGTTGTTCTGTATCCTTTAAAGATTTTCTGGCGGCACTGGTCTGATCGGATGCCTGGTCAAGTGCCGTATGGAAATCTTCAAGAGAGTTATATCCATGTTCCTGAATATAGGCAACCGTCTGAGCCATCTGTTTCAGATTGGAGAGTTTGACTTTTTGAGCATAGGCTTCACTCTGCTGTGCTTTGATACAGGTCTGTAAATCTATCACAAGTCGGAGATCTGATTTTATGAAAATGAACGGTACAGGAATATCGGAAGCATCAGGAGAAAGTGCTGTCTGCAAATCTTTCACAGTGTTTGGAACTTGTGGTTCTTCAATTTTCATTTTCCTATCAGAGAGTGATTTTGCATTTTCCTTAAATGTCTGTAATAGAAAATCCTCTTCATATCGTGTTCCGAGATTTCGTCCAGTGATATATTTTTTTCTGCCTGGATGAAGATAGCTGTACCGGTTTCTGCTGAGCTTGAAGATGATATGATATTTTTTATCGAGGATTTGTGCAAACTCTTCTGGTGACTTGGCGGTGCTTGCAGCATCGTCAATAGCATCCCGGAGAAACTGTTTCTCTGTTTGATAGCGAGTCTCTTTTGGTGTGATACCATCTTCAAGCATTTTCTGGTTGAGCTTATCAAGTGTTTCCTGTCCACGACGCTGTGCCCAGTATTCTTTTTCCGTGATTTTTCTTTCAGCAGGAGAGAGCAGATCAACTTGATGCAGGCCCTCTTTCTGGCACATATCCATAACGTCTTGCTTTAAGTGAGCAAGGTAGGCGGTGCTTAGGTGGTGTTTATATCCGGCTTTTGATTCACAGTCAAATTCCATATAGGGTTCTTGGGGGACGTCATATTTCCGAAGGCTGTTAATCACAATATGCACATGGATATTGCCGCTTTCATTATGACCGTCTGTATGAGTACAGACTAAAGCCTGATGGCCGGGAAAGTTCTTCTTTGCAAAAGTTAGTCCAAGCTGTTGTGCACGTTCACCAGTCAGTCCACATTCCTCTCTGTCTTTTGGGTCAAAGCTGATAATGTAATGATGAGACTTGATCTCATTGAAATTTTTATTTTTATGGTAGTAGCTGTTTAGTTCCTGACATTCAGATGCAAAAGTAAACGGATCACAGTTCAGACCATCCAGGTAATATTCATCTCGTAATATCATATGCCCCTCATCATCGAGGATTGGCTTTTGGGTGTATTCATTATGCTGAAAGATGAGATATCGTTCAGATTCTCCATAGTCAGCATTTTTGCTTGCGATATGTTTAATCACTGCCACGGAAATCACCTGCCATTCTCATCACTTTATATTTCATTTCATAAATATCCCGGAGAGATTTTTTTATCTCTTTTCTCATTTCTGAGGAGATAATTCCACCTTGATTAAAATATCGGGCAATCTGATTGAGGTTGCTTCCTATCTTACCCAATTCACCAATCAGCTTTTTTATTTCTTTGACATCTGCAACAATCTCAAATTTAGTATTGACCTGTCCCTCCATAATTTGTTTTCGCATATACTCGGAAATACTCATGTCTGCCTGCTCTGCCGTATTTTCTATAATAGAAAACTCAGTGTCAGTCAGGCGGATTGTTACCCGGTGTTCCCGTTTCATATCAGATTCTTTTTGTGGTCTTGTCATTGGATGCTCCTTTCTGCACATAGGTTCCACATATGAAAGAGAAAATTTTACAGCTTGCTGTGAAAGCAAGTGATGAAGATTCATCACGCTGTGACCATGGCAATGGGAACCAATACGCATATCTTTGATTGCGGTCGAGGGTATGGGGAAACGAAATCCCCATCAAGTTGCAAGGCAGAAAAAATCCCGGAGGGTTTTTTGTCTGACATTGCGAAACTTGCTTTGAAAAAGAATAAGTCCTTTATAAATAAAAGCCGATAAATTGAGAAAAGCGCGAATGGGAAATAAAAGATTATTTGAATTTATTGTTTTGTTGTAAATTTACTTATTGTATACGAGAACAAAACAGCCAGGGCAGCGGAGTATGAAGATTATGAGAAGGAACTGATGGAGGATCAGAAATGGGAAAGGGAGCAATCACTTGCAGAGTATAAAAAATCTTATGATAAAATATAAAAGCAATAGACCGATGAAACAGCAGGGAGAAATCTCTGCCACTATCAGGTAGAAGAATTTTTTTCCTCTTTTTCGTTGGAACACTTGGCATTGGCAAGATGGAGTTGAGATAATATCGGTTTAGAGGTAAAATAGGTGGTGTCCTGATGAACAGGATAAGAGTTTAGAAACACAGGGTTCATTTCCAGAATAATGGGAATAAGTCATTTACATGAAGGAGATAGAAACGGAATGAAACAGATTTTATTGGTCGAGGATGATCTGAGCTTAATAAGCGGACTATCTTTTGCTGTAAAAAAAGCAGGATATGGACTGAACATTGCGCATACCAAAAGTGAAGCAGATGAAAAGTGGGAGGATGGAAAATATGATTTGGTAATTTTGGATGTATCACTTCCGGACGGATCTGGTTTCGATATTTGCAGAAACATCCGGCAGACATCGAAAGTGCCAATTATGTTTCTGACCGCTATGGATGAAGAAACGGACATTATCATGGGATTGGACATTGGTGGAGATGATTACATCACGAAGCCGTTTAAGCTTGCGGTGTTCATGTCGAGAATCAATGCCTTGCTCCGCAGGAGCGATAACTTCAATCAGACGGATACGGAACTCAGTTCCGGTGGCATTTCCATCCAGCTTTTGAAGAGTGAGGTATATAAGGACAACGAGAAGATTGAGTTGACAGCGAACGAATATAAGCTTCTACATCTATTGATGGAAAACCCCGGACAGGTGCTTTCTCCGGAGCAGATTCTGGGAAAACTTTGGGACTGCAATGGAGACTATGTGGATGGCAATACGCTGTCGGTTTACATCCGCAGGCTTCGCACTAAGATAGAAGATGATCCAGGAAAACCGGAGCGGATTGTGACGGTGCGCCGTATGGGATACAAATGGAATGCGGAAAAGTGAGGGGTGAAGTGTAAGTGAAGATATTGGCAAACAAAAAAATCAAGGAGCTGTTTGGTAAAATAACGGTCTGTACTGTGATTTTTACCCTGGCGGCGGTATTGCTCACTTCTTTCGAGGCGGAATCTGTGACTCTAGTTATTATCCTGTGCATGGTTGGAATGGGAGCGGTTATTCTTATTTTTGGCTACGGCTATTTTAAGGAACAGAATGAGGTCATGGAAACAGCGGTGTCACAGATTAAGGAATATATTTCCGGGAACCATGAGGCCCGCATTGACTGCGACGAGGAGGGGGAAGTGTACCGGCTTTTCCATGAGGTGAATTCTCTGGTTACCATTTTGAACGCCCATGTGGAGCAGGAACGCAGGTCAAAGCAGTTTTTGAAGAATACCATATCGGATATTTCTCATCAGTTAAAGACGCCGTTGGCTGCATTAAATATCTACAATGGACTTCTGCAGGGGGAAGCAGTGGATGTGCCAGAAATTCAGGAATTTACCTCGCTATCAGAAAAAGAACTTGATCGGATCAATACGTTGGTGCAGAATCTTTTGAAGATCACGAAACTGGATGCTGGTTCTATCGTATTGGAGAAAAAGCCGGAAGATGTGGCGGAGATGATGAACAATGTGGAGCTGCGCTTTTCGTACCGGGCAGAACAGGAACAGAAGAAACTAGTTTTATTCGGGGAGGAAGATATTTTTCTATCTTGTGACCGTGACTGGATTCTGGAGGCAGTGGATAATATTGTGAAAAATGCCATGGATCATACGAAGAGCGGGGATACCATAGAAATCAAGTGGAGAAAGTCTGCTTCCATTGTACAGATTCAGATAAAGGATAACGGGAGCGGCATCCATCCGGAAGATCTTCATCACATTTTCAAACGGTTTTATCGGAGTCGTTTCTCGAAAGACCAGCAGGGCATCGGGCTTGGACTCCCTCTTGCGAAAATGATTATTGAAGCACACAATGGAACGATAGAAGTAAATAGTGAGCTTGGAAAAGGAACTATGTTTACAATCAGTTTTCTGATTCCTACAAAATTGTAGGGAAAGATTCATCTGCCTGCAAGGTAAAGGGTGTATCCTTATCTAGGAAGAAAGACATTTGTAAAAGGAATGACCGGGGAGGTGGAAGGAATGCTGTGTGGCATTTCATTTATTGTGTTTGTGATTGTGGTTTTAATCTATGTGGGAATTATGGTACATGATCTCAGGACACTGTGGAGCGGCGTTTCCTTTTGGGGTATGTTGGCGTGTCTGGTGCTGCTTTTGTTCTTTACAGTATCCGAATACTCAGCTCAACTGGCATCCAGTGGCTGGATTATTGGCATTCTAGTAGCCTTATTTATTGCCGTGGTACTCTGCGTCCTAGCTCTGCCGGGATTTATGGTTTTGATGTTTTGTGTGGAAGGCATCAAGGTCATCCGGCGTGAAGGCATGAAACTGTCTAACCTGTTATCCTTGCTTTTTGCGGTTCTATTGTATGGGTATCTGGTTGTCTGGCCCAGGATCAGGGATTTAGCAGAGCATACATTCGGAACTGTGCTTTATGCTATTGTCAGTTTTGCGGCGGCTTATGTGCTGATACTGATGTCCGTGTACACGTTTTCCGCCCTCCTGAACCTATTTCACTTGAAGAAGAACCGAGGTGCGGATTATATCGTGGTACTCGGCTCCGGAATTCTTGGTGCACGGGTGACTCCTCTTCTGGCGGCACGGATTGATAAAGGGATCGAGCTGCTGACCTGCAATCAGGATGCAGTGATGATTCTCTCCGGTGGTCAAGGGCCGGGCGAGGACATCCCGGAGGGAGAAGCAATGGCGGCTTATGCCGTGGAGAAAGGTGTGGATAAGAAAAGGATTCGGATTGAGTCGAAATCCGTGTCTACAGAAGAAAACCTGCTGTTTTCAAGACGGGTGATGGAGAAAGAGAGATCGAAAGTTATTCTTGTCACCACAGCCTATCATGTGTTCCGGGCGCTGCTCCTTGCCAGAAGGCAGGGAATGAAATGCGTTGGCTATGGGGCAAAGACGAAATGGTATTTTACGCTGAACGCCCTGCTCCGGGAGTTTGCCGGGTATCTGAAAATGACATGGAAGTTCCACGCCTTGGTGGTTGGTATTGCGGCGGGGATTACGATTGCAGTAAGGTTGATTGCTTTGTTTCTATAAATTATGAAGGGATACTGCCAGTGGGAGATCTTTTTTCGTACGGCAGCCTCTTATTCGGGAGCTGCCCGCTATGATGACGGTGCAGCTTTTTTTAAATCCTACAAAATTGTAGGCTGACAGTCATGTTACTGTAGGATTTGAGTGGTATGCTCACAGAAGTTCAGGAAGAGAGCAGAGCCTAATAGCTTTTGCGGGAGGCATCTGTTTTTATGTCTGGACAAAACAGATAAATGAAAGAGGTGCATAACATATGGATTTATTAGAAGTAAAATCAATTTCCAAAACTTACGGCAGTGGTGAAACGGCTGTACATGCATTAAAAAAAGTTAGTTTTTCGGTTCCAAAAGGAGAGTATGTTGCTATCGTAGGAGAGTCTGGATCCGGAAAAAGCACATTGCTTAACATGATCGGCGCGTTGGATAACCCCACATCGGGAAAGGTGCTGATTGACGGCAAGGATATCTTTGCGATGAAGGAGAGCAAGCTGACTATTTTTCGTAGACGGAATATTGGATTTATTTTTCAGGCGTTTAATCTGATTCCGGAGTTGACCGTGGAACAGAATATCATCTTTCCGGTACTGCTGGATTATCAGAAACCGGATAAGAAGTATCTAGAGGAGTTGCTTGCGGTACTGAATCTGAAGGAACGCCGGAACCATCTGCCAAGCCAGTTATCCGGCGGCCAACAGCAGAGGGTAGCAATCGGGCGTGCGCTGATTACACGTCCCTCCCTGATTCTCGCTGACGAGCCGACTGGCAACCTGGACACCCAGAACAGCAGCGAGGTGATTGCCCTGCTGAAAAATGCATCCAAGCGGTACGCCCAGACGATCATCATGATTACCCATAACCGGAGCATTGCGCAGACGGCAGACCGGGTACTGCAGGTATCGGACGGCGTGCTGACCGACATGGGGAGGTGCAGTGAATGAAGAGCTATTTAAGCCTTATCCCGATTTCGGCAAAAGTACACAGACGGCAGAGCCGGATGACACGAATTTGCATTATTCTTGCTGTCTTCCTCGTAACTGCAATTTTTTCCATGTTGGAAATGTGGATGGAAGGGCAGACAACTGCAATGCGCCATAATCATGGGAACTGGCACATTGCCCTGCAGAATGTGCCGGAAGATAAAGCGGAACAGATTTGCGAAAATGCTAATGTTGGGGTTTCCTCATGGTATGATGTGATTAATATTGATGCTGACCAGGGCTATTATATAAATGGAAAAAATGCGGTTTTATATGGTACTGAGGAAGCATACGTTGCAGACATTATGAATTATCCAACGGAAGGTGCTTATCCTCAGAGTGGAAAAGAAGTTGCGCTCAGTGCTGATGCAAAAGAGCTTTTTGGAATTAGGGTGGGGGACAAGATTACCTTAAATACGCCTGCGGGTGTTCTTGAATACACCGTTTCTGGATTTTATGAGGATGATACAGAGTTTAACGATATCATTGAAGGTAGCTGCGTGTACATGAACAGAGAGGCATTTGATGAAGTACGCAGTTTGAATGGCGTGGAAGCATCGTCTCAGTTTTATATCCGGTTCGAGAAAGAGAAGGGCTTGAAGAAAACGATTGCTGAAATGAAAGAGCAATATAACCTTACGGATGAAAATGTTGAGGAGAACACGGCAGTTTTAAGTCTGTTGGGAGCCAGCACCGATGAAAGGGTAAGTGATCTTTACCCTCTGGCAATTACATGTTTTGTAATCATATTGCTTGCCGGTGTTTTAATGATCTCAGGTTGCATGAACAGTAATGTGGCGCAGCGGACAAAGTTTTTTGGAATGATGCGGTGTGTTGGGGCAAGCAAACAGCAGATTGTACGGCTTGTAAGGCTTGAGGCATTGAACTGGTGCAAAACCGCTATCCCGATTGGATGTGCTTTAGGGACGGTGATTTGTTGGATAGCATGTGCGGTATTGCGGTTCGTTGTAAAAGGAGAATGGGTGGATATGCCTCTTTTTTCGGTAAGCATAAGCGGCATTCTTTGCGGAGCTGTTGTGGGCATAGTTACGGTATTTATTGCGGCGCAGGCTCCTGCAAAACATGCAGCAAAAGTTTCTCCAGTAGCAGCTGTATCTGGAAATTCAGAATCATCGAAAAAAGTGGTCTATGCGGCAAATACGAAGCTTTTTAAAGTAGAAACTTCCCTTGGAATCCACCATGCGACAGCGTCTAAGAAAAACCTGTTTCTGATGACAGGCTCCTTTGCCCTTACAATCGTATTGTTCTTGGCTTTTTCCGCTTGCTTTGATGTTGTGCATAAATTGCTTCCATCGGTGAGTGATTTCACGCCGGATATTACGATTGCGAGCGAAGACGAATCAAATTCCATAGATAGAAGTTTGTTAGAAGATATTTCAGAAATATCAGGTGTAGAGTCTGCTTTTGGCATGATGCTTGCTATAGATTATCCTGTTGAAATTAACGGCAACGCAGGGAAGATTGACCTGTTTTCTTATGGGGATTTTATGTTGGACAGCTTCAAAGAGTCAATGATAAGTGGAGATTTATCAAGTGTTTATGGTGCTTCTGATTACGTGATGGCGGTCTATAATGATGCCGGACATCTGAATGTGGGGGATAAAATAAAGATTGGAAATCACGAGGTTGAAGTAGCATGTGTTGCATCCGAAGGAGTTGGGAGCGTCAGCGGCGCAACCGTTGTGGTGTGCTCAGAAGAAACCTATCGGAATCTAACAGGGGAGCAGGATTATGCTACAGTGAGTATAATAACAAAAAGTGATATTTCCGAATCGGAAGTAGAGCAGATTCGTGATTTGTTTGATGGATATCAATTTTCCGATGACAGGGAAGAAAAGAACGATGTTTTTGGCTCCTACTGGGTATTCCGAATTGCGGCATACGGTTTCCTGGCAATCATTTCTCTGATAACCATGTTGAATATTATGAACAGTATTTCAATGAGTGTTTCTGCAAGGGTGAAGCAATACGGTGCGATGCGTGCTGTTGGGATGGAGAGCAGGCAGGTTACAAAGATGATAACGGCAGAGGCAGTAACATACGCTGTTTACGGTACAATTGCCGGAACTGCCCTTGGGTTGATACTTCACTATTTGATTTATGTGAAGATTGTCATTAGTCATTTCGGTGGCTTTTGGAATATCCCATTTACTACCATTGGAATTGTACTTTTGCTAGTCGTTTTTTCGTGCATTATTGCGGTTCATGAACCCACGAAACGTATGAGGGACATGGCAATCACGGATACGATTAATGACTTGTAATTGGAACTGCAGATAAAACAGCGGCACAGCAGGAAAAAAAGCTGCTGTGCTGCAGAATTTCTATACAGTAGTTTAAGAATGTGAGAGCGGCATATGAAAAATAAGAGTTGCATTTGCGGCACACTGATTCGGCGTGGCAAGAAAATAGGAATGATTGTAGCATTGTATGTGTTTATGGTTCTGCTCTGTCTGCTGTTCTTTGGCGTTGGTATTGTATGGGAACTGGCAGATTGGATTGTCAGAAGGCTGGAAAAGGATGGATGCTTATGAGGAGAAGGCAGAAAAAGAAACATCCGGTTAGGAAATTTTTACGGAATATGATTGCGTCTCTACTCTGCATAGTCATTGTGTTCTGTGCTTTTTTCGGTGTGAAAGGCTATCAGATGTACAAGGAGGCAGTGGCAGAAAAGTCAATCAACGAGTGTGTGAAAGAATCCGTGGCATAGAAGGGTTTACATCTTATTCTGAACTACCTCAGTTTTATATAGATGATGTAATATCCGTGGAAGATCATCGATTTGAAAATCACTGTGGGATTGATTTGATTGCAATCGGGAGAGCTATGCTGACAGATATTAAGGAACACTCGTTTATACAGGGCGGGAATACAATCACACAGCAACTTGCAAAGAATATGCTTTTCACGCAAGAGAAGAAGCTTGAGCGAAAGGTTGTAGAGGTGTTTGCAGCACTGGAGCTGGAGTGCAACTATTCCAAAGAAGATATCTTTGAATTGTATGTCAACACATCCTATTTTGGAAATGGGTATTATGGTGTTAGGGAGGCGGCAGATGGATATTTTGGTAAGACATTTTCTGAATTTAGTGAATATGAATGTGCCATGTTGGCCGGGATTCCCAATGCACCATCGGTTTATTCGCCAAATGCAGTTAATGAGTCGACTGCTCGACGAGTGGAGTGTGTTTTAGAGAGCATGGTAAAAAATAGGATAATTTCACAGGAACAAGCTTATAATATTGAAATGGAACAATAAGTTAATATGTATACGAGTTAGAGATGTGATTTGTTGAAAAGCAATAGCATCTCTTTTTTTGTGCCGATTGAATGTGGATGAAAGGTGGAAAAGAAATTTAAGATTGAAAGAAAATATTACAGTAAATAGCGGTTTTTTTACATGAGAAGGAGCGAGAGGGTAAGCAATGCTATAATGCATCTCATACAAATAAAAAGTAGGTGACAAGATGAAAGTGATAAAAGATTATATGGTAAAACTAGGATTTGTTTTTAAAGAAATTTTTAGAGCTGGTCCGAGTGTATTTTTTCTTTCTGTGGGTTCAATGATAATTGCAGGCGTCAGTCCGGTACTAATTACCTATTTGACAGCAGAGTTGATAAAAAGATTAGGACAGAATATTGGAACCAATTCGCAGGAAGCATATGTGAGGGTTGTCGGTGCATTTGTTGTAATGTTTTTGCTTGTAGTAATATCGTATGCTACCGAAAGTGTAAAAACGGTAATATGTGCTGTAGCGGGATTAAAGTTATCGCATAATATCGAAAATATAGTTGCGGATAAATTCCAAAATATAAAGCAGGAAAGAATTGATAATCCGGAGTTTTTAGATTTGCATTCCAATACTTTAAATAGATGCGGTTCAGAGCCATTGAATTTAATGGAAAGCTTATTCAGTACAGTTGCGAATGTTATAAGCCTTATGGGATATGTAGTTATTATAGCGAAGTATAATCTTATTGCTTTGCTGGTTATTATTATTTTTACTTTACCGATTATTGTTTTTAAGAGGAAATATCAAGGGCTAACATTCCGGTTTTATAACGAAAGAACAATGCAATTAAGAAGGATTATGTATTATCTTGAATTGCTTACTGAACCGGAATATGCGAATGAGGTTAGAGGTTATAGGTTACATGACTACATTAGCAATGAGAGAAAGCGTCTTTTTCGAGACTTTATCAAAGGAAATACAAAGATAGCAGGGAAAGAAATAGCGGTATCATTATCGACAAGTTTGCTTTCTATGATAGGTTCAATTTTGGTAGGAATTTGGCTTATTCAAAAGACAATTGCAGGGACGATAACGGTATCTGAATTTTACTTATTGATTACAGCGATCATGACTCTTGCTACTGATTTAATGGCGTTGTCAGATCAAATTGCATCTAATAGTAAAAGCATGATGTTCATTAATTATATATTTAATTATATGGAAGAGCCGAATGTGATCGAAAGCAAAGCTCTCAAAATAGAGGAAAAAACTATACACGATATTTGCTTTGAAAATGTAAGCTTCAAATATACAGGTTCAGAAAACTATGTGCTGAAAAATATTAATGTACATTTTAATACGAGCGAAACCGTTTGCCTTGTTGGAGAAAATGGAAGTGGAAAATCTACATTTGTAAAATTACTACTAAGAATTTATGATCCGACAGAGGGACGTGTATTGTTAGACGGTATTGATTTGAAAGAATATGATATTAATGATCTTCGAAAATTTTATGGCGTACTGTTTCAGGATTATGTAAAATTCTCGGACAGTGTACATAATTGTATTGGTTTTGGAAATATAGAAGAACTTCAGAATTCTGAAGGCATAGCAGAAGCTGCAAGATTAACAGGAGCAGATGTTTTTATAGCTGACTATAAAGACGGATATGAAACAAATTTAAGTAAAATGTTTTTTAACGATGCCATAGAACCGTCTGGTGGTCAGTGGCAGAAACTTGCAATATCAAGGGCTGTCTATTCTGATGCTCAAGTGTTGGTTTTGGATGAGCCTACTGCAGCATTGGATCCGAAATCAGAGGTTAAAATGTTTGACACATTCAAAAAAATAAGTGAATTAAAATCAACACTTATTATTTCACATCGAATGTACATTACGAAATTAGCCGATAAAATTATTTTGTTAGAGAATGGAGAGCTTGTAGAAGAAGGTAGTTTTGAAGATCTTATCAAGTTAAAAAAAGAATTCTATTCCATGTATAAAATACAATCAGATAGTTATTCAATGTCTGTTGAGTAAGAAAGAAAAAGCGGGTTATTGATTATTTATATGGTCTGCTATATAGATAATGCAGGAAAGGAAGTGAAAATATGCAGAATAAGAAAGTTGATCTGAAAAAGGTTAATAGAACTAATAGTTCAACGGTAAGAACACTGGATTGTCATTGTGGGTGCGAAGGCAGACCAGGACAGGCTTTTATGAAGGGGTATGTAGGAAGTTTTATTTAATTCAGACTATAAGTATGGATCTTGTATGGCAAGTATACTGTGAAGTTAGAAAATGGTATGACATCAGATAGTATGAACTGAGAAATTAATACGACGAATGTTTCGACAGTATTGAATGTTGTATAGGAAGATATCTTATAAATACTAATACAAATTTGTAAAGGAGGTGAAATTATGACAAACAAAAAAGTTAATTTAAAGAAGGTTAACAAGGCAAATAATTCGACTGTAAAAACGTTGGATTGTCATTGCGGATGTGAAGGCAAGCCTGTTTCTGCCTATAGCAAAGGATATATTGGAATGTTCTTATAATTAGGCAGTAGTACATAGAAAATGCAAATTTTTATGAAAAAGTTATCTTGTAGCAGACTGTATAAATGATCAATAACCCTAATAATGAAAGAAGGAGAAAGTATGTATTTAGCAAAAGTAATCAAGACAGGCAATCGCTTGTACGTCTATGACGCATTTAACAATAAATTGGCTACGATTAATTCAGAAAAAGAATTGTTTGAAAATACAAGTTATGAGGAATTTTTAAGGGATAATGACTTTAGAGATTTAAAAGAACCCTGTGAATTTGAGGTGAAATATCCGTTCACAGAAGAAGAATTAATGGGAATGTTTAACAGTAAAATAAAAAGTATTACGTTGGCGCTTACAGAACAGTGCAATTTAAGATGCAAATATTGTGGATACATGCCAAAATATTTTGATCATGATTATCATTTAAAAGAGATGTCGAAAGAGGTTGCTTTTAAAGCAATAGATTTTCTTCTGAAAAACTCGCATGAAAGTGATGTATGTAATATCGGATTTTACGGTGGCGAGCCATTGTTACGGTTAGATTTGATAAAAGAATGTATCTCTTATGTGAAAGAGCGTTATCCGTTTAGGAAACCTACTTATAATATTACAACAAATGCCACATTACTCGATGATAATGTGGCAGCTTTCTTAGTTGAAAATGATATTAAGGTTACTCTTAGTCTTGATGGTCCGGAGAAAGAACAGAACAAATATCGGGTTGATGGAAGTGGCAAAGCCAGTTACGATAGAGCTTATAAAAATATTGCCGAACTTTGTAAAAAACACCCTAAATATTTTAGGGAAAGTGTAAATTATAATGTTGTTTTGTATAATGGGGCCAGTAAGAAACTTTTTGAGTCTCTGGACAATTTGTGGAAGTTAGATGTTACGTTAGTGGATTTATTTGAAACGGAATACTTTAGACAGGTAAGAGATAAGAGCGATGAAGAAGATAAAACAGAGCAGTTTGATGCAAAAATTTATGATTTTGCCTATAAAAATATGCTAACAAATATGAAAAAATATTATAATGCGTTCAATACATCGGAGATTAGCCATATCATTCTTCCGGGCGGTTTTTGCATTCCAGGAGTAAGAAAAAATTTTGTTACCACAGATGGGAAAATTATTGTATGTGAGAAGGTAGATGAAAATCAAGAGCTTTTCGAAATAGGGGACGTATATAATGGTATTGATATGGAAAAGATTAAACGACTTGTTAGTGAGACAGTAAAGCGCTTAGGAAAATGCAAACATTGCTGGGCTGCCAGATTTTGTAATATTTGTTTTATGGATATTTTGAAAGTAGGTAATGAATATTGTGAGCAATCTCGAAAAAATGTAGAGCGTGAGTTAGGGTATTATCTTGACCAGATTTGCACAGATAGAGATTTGATTAATTATGTATCCAATATATCATTAGTTTAGGTACAAGGAGGATAGAAATGAAGATAGCATTGATTGATGTTGGGGTTTCTAAAACATTTATTGGAAATGAAACGAAAATTCGTCATTTTTCATTGAATAATGGGGAAATGGTTGAGAAGTATAAGGAGCCGGAAGAAGAACATGGTACACGGTGTTTTAAGGAAATTATGGCGAATAAAAAGACTTCGAATATACAGATTTTAGATCTGAATATATCAGATGAGTCAGGGACACTACAGGTATTTCCCATGATTGCAGCAATAGAAAAGGCTATTGATGAACGGGTTGATATAATTAATATTAGCCTAGGATTAACTGCTTATTCGCAGGAACTTTTTGATGTGTGTGAAAAAGCTGTACAGAATAATATTGTGATTTTGTCTGCGGCATCACATAAAAATACGATTTCATTTCCGGCAGATTTTAACAACGTGATTTGCGTGAATGTGAATCAAAAGCAGAAAGAAAAAATAAAAGTGGTTGGCCCGTCTACTGTTACAGTGTCTATGAAAGACTATATTATCACAGAGAATGAAGTCGAGTTTGATTTTTCCTCTTCAAGTATGGCCTGCGCAAGGGTATGCGGTTATTTTTGTGATGTACTTGGAGATGATCCACTAAATGATAAGAGCAAGGTATTATTGAAAAAATATAATATTAAGCTGCACCATACAGATGATATTTACTGCAATAACCCTTTGGGAGAAAGTGAGATTAAGACTATTTTGTCAAATAATAAAGTGGCTGTTGTATTTTTTCCAGAATCTGCAGTAGGAGATATCAATAGGAATATGTTACATAAAAATATTGTAGCATATTATGATTATGAGAGAGACGGTTTTTATTCGTTTACTGATGATAAGGAAACCGATGACTTCGATGTAATAATGTTGCTGAGTTCGTTATATTATGATTTACAGTTTCCGTCAGCAATCAAAGAAAAATACAAGGATTATCGGATTATATATATTGGAAATTTTCTTGAAAAAAGTGATAACGCATATTTGTGTGATTATGATAAGTACAAGGCATCGGAAATGACAGTATTAGAAAGACCTGTTATTGCGATTGCTGGGGTGTGTAGCGGACTAAATAAGTCTGATGTTCAGATAGATTTACTAAGTAGGTTAAAAAAGGATGGTCTGGACATTAAAGCAATTTCTAATAATCCGGTAGGATTGTTGTATGATATGGAAGTGTTCAATTATCCAACCGAATTAAAGTTTCCGGATGTTGTTTATTCTATTAACAAATATATGTATTTGACAGAAGTAAATGAAAATATGGATGCATGGCTCATTAATATTGGCGGTGCAATCGGTCAGGTAAATAATTTGAATACATACAATTTTGGAAAATTGGCAGATGCTTATCTTTCTGCAACAAATATAGACGTGGCTATCATGTGCGTGAATGCCTTTGTCGATGTGCTAAACTTAAAGCTGCAATTGGCAAATTTATACAAACATGGAATTGAAAATATATTTATTGTTTTGTCTCATAACGATATTGATGCAACCACAATGGATTATAAGGATGGTTTACAGACTTACTATGTGGACGATGAAAAATATCAGCAGGCATTGAAATATGTGAGATCCAACATCAAGGAAAAAGTATTTTCATTAGAAGATGTTCAAAACGGTATTTTATACGAGGCCATTATTGCTACATTGAGTTAGTAATACATAAATGAAGAGAGGAGATTATTGTATATATGAAAAAAGTATTGAAATTATTTAGTTTACTTTTGGCACTTATTATGGCTTTTCCAGTGACAGCACTGGCAAGTGAGAATAATTATAGAAACAGTGATCTAATCGGAGCAGAACAAAGTGAATTTGAACATGTGATTGCCGAAATACAGAGCATTAAAACTGCACATCCAGAGTATACAGAGGAGATGGTCTTAGCGATTATGGATGAGCAGCATCAAGGGTGTGAAAGAGGAATTATAGATATCTGGAATGCGCTCACAGATTCAGAAAAGCAATTATGTATCCGATATCCCTTTGATGCGCTGAAGGTAAATACAGCAAAAAACATTGCAACTTCGCAGACGGAGAAAAAATTCGGGACAAATGGTCTTGGGGATAGAAGTGATGCTTTCCGTCATGGAATCTGGAATGCGGAGATGACAATTCTGATTGGAAGAGAAAAGGCAGAACTGTTTGCTACGGCACACGAAGATAAGGATGCTACGGGAAATGAGTCGGATGGATATCCTAAAACAGCACATAGGGATATGGATTTACATAACAACGAAGTGGGAAGATCAATAGGAGAAAAAAATAAAGCAGCTTCTGAAAGCGAAATGGCAGATATTATTTACCAGGAAATATATTCCGAAACAACATTATTTATATGGTTACATGAATAAAATTTGAGCAGTGCGATCGCACTGCTCGGTCTTTGTATTCTATATATTTGCGTAATTGATTACCTCTATTATTTGTATTACGCCGCATGAATTAGGGTAGCATAGAATTATAATATAATTATGAGGTAATCAATTATGGAGAGTAGAATTAAACAGCTCAGAGAGAAAAGAGGACTTATACAGGAAATTCTTGCAGCAGAATTAGGGATAACTCAGCAAATGCTTAGTAAATATGAGAGGGATGTCACACTGATAAAGGTGGATATTCTCAAGAAAATAGCAACATATTTCAATGTAACTACTGATTATCTTCTGGGAGTTTCAGATGTAAAAAGGGATTTGCAGAGACAGATGAAAATGAATGAAACATTAGATGAGTATTATGACTTGATTGAGATATATAAAGATTTAGATTCATATGACAAAGAAATGATATGGTCAATTATGCAGACGGTAAAGAAGGTGGGCGAAAAGCGAAAAAAGGACAATAAACTGATAGAAGAGAGTTGATGTGAATGCTGAATATAGCGATTTGTGATGATGATATTCAAACAACAGGGCAGATAGAAATGATGATTCAAAAAATAGCGAAAAGAAATTTTGCTGATGTAGATATAGAAGTATTCTGGAATGGTGAAAGCTTGGCAGATTCGGTTGTAGCAGGGGATGGATACGATATCATTTATCTGGACATAGAGATGAACAACGAGGATGGGATTTCAACAGCTAAAAGAATCAGGAAATATGATAAAAATGTTCTGATTATTTATGTTACCAGTCATGAAAATTACATGAAAGAATCTTTTTCAGTTCGACCATTTCAGTTTCTGGTAAAGCCAGTAAGTGAAAAACAAATGGAAATATGTTTTATGGCAGCTTATGAAGACATAAATAGTGGGGATTTTTACTTTCGTTATAGTTATCAACGTATGAACCATAAGGTATTGATCCGAGATATTTTATACTTTGAGAGCAGCAAACGGAAGGTGTTTATTGCGACTAGAGAAGAAATTTTTGAGTTTTATGGGAAATTAAATGAGATAGAGAACAGTCTGAAGGTATGTAAAATCTCTTTTTTACGTGTTCATCAGTCTTTTCTCGTAAATTATAAGCATATAAAGGGACAATCCTATGATTTTGTAGTAATGGACAATGGAAAAAAGATTTCCATTAGTGAAGATAGAAGAAAGCTGATCAGCGAGCAGTATTGTTCGATGGAGGATACATATTATGTGGATTGATAAGACTTTGCCTTACGGAGCAGATATATTGCTGAGTGCTTATGCAGTATATTTGTTCTTTTATTATTTTGACATATTTTTTGCTCGAAAAAAAAGTAAAAAATTATGGGTAGCTGGATTGACGGAATTTGTTTTGTGGCAGTTTGGAATATCGACTATCATTAGTCTTCCTGCTTATGTAAACATTGCAGTTACAGTAATTGTTACATTGTTTGCAGTTATGATTACTTATGAGGGTATGTGGTGGAATAAGTGCGTGTTTGTGATTACATTTAATGCGATCTGGATGCTTATGGAAACCCTAAGTAATTATGTATTGATGATTTATTGTGAGCAATATGCTTCTATTCAGCCTATCGGCTCGTTTGTTTCTAAATCATTTTTTCTTGCAGTAATTATTGCACTGAAGAAAGTATTCACAGATGATGAGATTAAAGAACTGTCGGTTCGATATAGCATTATGCTCGTTTTGATTCCGATGGGGAGCATATACATTATGAACAATGTATTTATGCTTGGATTTACAGTAAATGATAATCATACTCGTATTAACTCAGCAATTACAGTAATTATTTTGCTGGGAATGAATATACTTATATTTTACATTTATATGAAATTAGCCGATGATTTACGATTAAGACGTATGGCTTCTGTATATGAACAGCAGCTTGAATTATGTGAACGGCATCAGCAGGAAAGGGAAATTTCAATACTTCAATTACGTGATGCTAAACATAATATGAAAAATAATCTTGTGTCAATCCTTGCTTATGCAGAAAACAGGCAACATGAGAAGATTATTGGCTTTATAAATGAAATTATGGAAGAAAGTGGAATGGTCATAGCTGCTGTTTCCAATAGTGGAAATATAGTCATTGATTCACTGATTGGGTATTGGTATGTAACTGCAAAGAAGAAAGAAATAGATTTTCGAACGGATATTTGTATTCCTATGATGCTGCCGTTTAAAGGTGCAGATATATGTTTGATACTTGGAAACTTATTGGAAAATGCAGTAGAAGCAGCACAAAAAGTGGATGGAAAGAAGTATATAGAAATCAAAATGAAATATGATAAGAATAATATTTTACTTTCAGTAACAAATAGTTATAGCGGGAAATTGCTGAAAACAAAAGATAACCGATTAAAATCAACAAAAACTGATGCTGAAAATCATGGTGTTGGACTGGCATCTGTTTACCGGGCAGTCGCAAAATATTGTGGGACTATTATAATTGATGACACTGTGTCGGGGCAGTTTAAGATTCGGGTATTGTTATACGGAAGTCAGGAATAATTACATAAACTCTCGAAATTATTACAACAAAAATATAGACTATAAAAATGGTGGTAAAATAAAATGATAAATTAATTATGCAGCTATGAGGTCTTAATGTGGAGAAGATATTATTATTTAGCGATGATGAAAAATTATTTGAGATTACTAAACAAGTAACAGAAGGAAAACAGGAATTAATATGGGGCAATTATCAGTGTCTGGAAGCAAATGGATATCCGTTTGCAGATGTTGTTATAATGCATTTTGATGAGGATAAAATCAGAAAAGATATACTTCAACCAATAATAAAGGTAAAAGGAAGATTAGGGCATTTGACTCCGATCCTTGCTGTTATAGAAAATGGAAGTATGCAGGACATTTTTTCAGTTCTTAAAATAGGTGTGTATGATTATATAGAAACAATAGATGACTTGGAGAAATATCAGAAAAAAATACAAGATATTATTTTATGGGATTGGTATTTAAAAAAATATAAAGGTGGATAAAAAAGCAATGATCAGTGTGGCCATTGCTTTTTTTGAACAATAGTATCTGGAAAAAATTACATGAATACTCGTTTTTTTTACAAGAAAGAAAAAGGATAAGTTTTTTATAGTAGGATGTAAGAAAACAAATGAAGGAGGACTTCTATTATGAAACTTAAAGATGTAAAAAAACAGTCGGCAAAAATGCTGGCAAGTGTGTCATTAAAACTTGGCAAAATGTCAGCCGACAGTGCGTGCTGTTATATCTATCATCAGCCGAAAATGCCGGAGGAGCTGAAAAATATGAAACAGTCTTAATATGAAACAGCTTTCGGAAAAGATAACAAAATATGTTATAAAAACTGGTGCTGTTTCTCCGGAATTATATGTAGTATATCAATATGGCTTTCAGATTGGACTTGAGATGCTATGCTGTTTTGTAACTTGTTTTGGCATAGCAATATACATGCATATGATTCCGGAATTTGTAGTATTTACTGGGATTTTTGTGTTATTGAGGACATATGCAGGGGGTGTACACCTTAATAGCTTTGGTGCATGCTATATATGTTCAGTTGCTGTACAGACACTAGTAATGTATTTTAACAACAAATACAAATTTACAGTAGGTATAGCGTGGGTTCTTATACTAATGAGTGCAATATTTATATTAAAAGCAGCACCAGTGGAGAGTATTAATCGAGAACTTAACAATACTGAAAAAGAACATTGCAAAAAGGTAACTATGAAAATTTTAACTGGAGTTATTGCATTTGCCATCTGGTGTACAGTTGGTTTAATACAGAATATGCTTTCTTTGATTGCATTGACTACCTTTATAATTTTAATTTCTCAGTATGTTGGTATTTTGAAATATAAAATTGAAAATAGTAAGAATAAGCGGAGATGATAAAATTATTATTTCCGCTTTTTTATTACATAGAAAGAAGGGAGAAGATTACTTTTTGAATATTAGATTATTTATATAAAAACGTCCAATGGATTTCAATCCGTAAGGACGTTTTTTATATATTACGAAAACTTTTTATAGAGTTTTTCTTTTAAACCCGAACAATGGGAAGTTCTCAATCGGGATAAGGGTGAAAGTGAAAAAGACCTTTGCTCATATCTTGTGGTCGGGAAGGAGGTGAACTCTATGGAGCAATCTTCTTCCTATGATGAGAAAACAGTCAGGCATCAATTTGATCGAAAATGTAAATTAGCATTGAAAGGCGAAGTGGTGGATTATGAAAGACATTTGGCATATCTTAGAAAACATGAAGTTCTGTTTTCAGAATTATCGGAGGCATTTTCTCTTCAATACAACCATTGTTAATATAAGTTCTCCAAGCCTCACCT
>OGXV01000397.1_pt1 | contig 27632 bp, 39 predicted proteins | sample 1576391 | NCBI WGS metagenome assembly OGXV01 (sample SAMEA3541586, study PRJEB24748) | human gut metagenome | biome: human gut; feature: human-associated habitat; material: faeces | place: China | collected 2012 | reverse complement strand
TCAACTACTCGTTGCTGCTGGCGGTGCTGGTCGGCTTCTCGGTGCTGATCCCCTACTGGCAGACGCGCTGGCGCAGTAAGGAGCAGACCATGGTTGTATATACAAACGCAGATTTCATCTCCCTGAATGAGGAGAATCTCACTTACAGTGTGCTGGTAGAGGACAAGGGCAAAATCGCCTATATCGGCTACAATACGCCCCTGTGTTACCGGGACGCCAAGGTGGTAGACCTGGAGGGCAAGGCGGTACTGCCGGCAGTAAACGACCTGATCCCGGTGGACTGCAAGGACGCCGGCTGCGCCGTACTGGCTGTGGGCGAAAGTGCCGACTTTGCCGTCTTGGACAAAAACATTCTCAAGGACCCTACCGCCTCGGTGGAAACCGTGTACCTGAAAGGCCGCGACACCAGAAAAAGCCGCTTTCCGTTTTTTCATATCTGATATATAAGAGGTATCATAAAAAAGCCTCCCTTGTAAAGGGAGGTGGGTTTGCCTCCGGCAAACTCGGAGGGATTTTTATTGAGATATAATCATAATAAAGCCCTTGTGCCGAACGCCAAAGACTTGCGCAAGAATATGACAAAAGAAGAGCGCCGCCTTTGGTACGATTATTTACGAAAACAAGAAGTGCGCTTTGTTCGCCAAAAAATTATCGGCAAATATATTGTGGATTTTTATTGCGCAAAGGCAAAATTAGTCATAGAATTGGACGGCTCCCAGCACTATGAAGCCGATAAAGCCGCCCAAGACGCAGCAAGAACAAAATATTTAGAAAACTGCGGACTTACTGTGATCCGCATACCAAACAATGAGGTTCTGTCCAATTTTGACGGCGTTTGCACATATTTGGACTATGTGGTTCAAAAATCCCTCAGTCAAGCCTAACGGCTTGCCAGCTCCCTTTACAAGGGAGCCTTATTTTTTTGCCGTTTTTTGAGGAAGTTTGCACGGGAGCCTTATTTTTTTGTCTTTTTACCGCTTTTACTTAGATTTCCCCTGCTTTTTCTTCTTATGGTGTATCAGCAGCACCACAGCCGCAAACACAGCGGCAGTGCCGAAAACTGCGCCAAAAGCAATGCCCGGAGTAGCCGGAGGCAGATATAACTTACCACCGTCCGACAAAGTGGGGGTCGCCTTTTCCGGCAATTTATACAAATCCGCACCGCTGTTTTTGCCATAGGCCACCTGCACCACGCTCACCTGGTACTTGCTCAGCTCCACCTGAAGGTCCGTGCCGGGGGTCAGCTCCGTTTGGGTGGGCGCAGTGGTATTGCTGTCCAGTTCATTGCAGGCGGACTTAAATTTGCCTTGCAGGCTTTGGACGGAAACCGCATTCGGTTTGTAGCTGTCCAGCTGCACATTCACCGTTCGATCCTTGCCGGAGGTATTCACCAGCTTAATATACAGCACCTGGTTCTCCGGGTCGCAGGTAACGGACTGGTACACCCCGTCCTGTACGGTACTGCCGCCGTCAAAAGTGGCGTGCACATACTGCGTACCCGCATTGTTGGCAAAAAGCATTTGCACATAATAGGAGGGAGTGAGCACCGTTTGGCGGCTGTCAAACCAAATGAGATTCACATTCCAGCTTTGGGCATTGACCTTGGCAAAGGTGGGGGCGTAGGATGCCATATCCACCACATCGCCGTTGCGTTCCAAGCCGGTCAGGTAGCTGGCTTCTTCCACCGCTTCCCAAATGTTGCTCTTGGTCTCTATGGTGCCGATCCCGGCAGAGGTGGCGGCGTACTCGCCCACAAACACATGGGCACCGGAGCGGTCAAAGCTGTCGTAGCGATCGTTGTGATCAAACAGGTAGCCGTCATAGGTATAATAATGCTCGTCCACCACCGTGTCCTTAAATTCCCGGTCAATCCATGCCATATTGCCGTCGTAAGCATCCCCCTCCAGGTAAGTACCGGCAGAGGAGATCACAGTGATCTGCGGGTATTTCTCTTTTACCGCCTTGTAAAGCGCCTTGAAGTTGCGTTCATACACGGCACCCCAGTTCTCATTTCCCAGACCGATATATTGCAGATTAAAGGGCTTGGCGTGGCCGTTGGCCGCCCGCAGTGCGCCCCAGTAGCTGGTGGTGGCGTCGCCGTTGGCGTACTCAATCAGATCCAGTACATCCTGCACATAATTGTCCCACGCATCCGTGCCCGGGCGTAGAGCGATGGTGTCCAAATACGCCTCCCAGTCGGCGGCGCTGTTGATGTTCAGCTTTTTGATTTTGTCCGTATATTCCGTGCGGGCGTCGGTATCCTTTTCGTCCAGGCCCACCTTTTCCGTCAAATACGCCTCCCACTGCGCGTCGGTCATGTTCAGTTTGGCATACGCTGCCGCGTGGTCATCATAGGCAGCCCGCGGCTGGCAGCTGAGCCCCACATTCACAATGGGCAGCGCCAATGCGTTCAGATCCGCGCACAGCTGAAAATACTCGTGGTAACCCATGGCGTTGGTGTTGTTATAGTCCCGTCCGTTGTCGTCCTTCCACAGGTTCTCACTTTGCTTGCGCTCCTCCAAGGGGCCGATGGTATCTTTCCAATTATACAGCTGATCCAGGCTGCCGCCCTCTGCCAGACACCCGCCGGGAAAGCGAATAAACCGCGGGTGCAGATTTTGCAGCGCTGCAAACAGGTCGCTGCGCAGGGTGGTATATTTCCAGCTGTCGCTGCCGTAACCGTAGCTGCCCTGGGGCACCAGGGTGACGAAATCCAGGTACAAAGTCCCCTCACCCTCCAGCTGAAATACCAAGGCGCCATCCTTGCTGGCACTGGCGGTCAGCGGTACGGTCAGCTTGTTCCAGGCGCCGCCGGTTTTGCTCAAATCCAGCTGCACCGCCGTCTGCTTGCCGTCGCCGCAGTCCAAATACACCTGCGCGGTGCCGGTAAAGCCGCCGGAGCGCACATAGCAACTGAAATCATACACCTGGTCCGCCACAAAGCCCATATCCGCCGTGTTGGCTTTCTTTTTATCATATTTATCCGTCTTGTATTTATAAATTTCCGTAAAGCCCAGGTTCGTCAGGCTGCCCTTGCCGTCCACCGTCACCTTGGCGTAAGTTGGATTGTTCTTATTTAGGGGCAGGTCGCCCTCGGTGGTCAGCTCCAACCCATCCGCCACCCAGCCGGTGGTAGGCGCAGAGGCGTACTCAAAGCTGTCGTTATTCACCAAATTGGACACCAATCCCCCGTCGCAGGCGTAGCTGATGTCCTCGATAAACGCACCGTACAAATGATCCGAGATGGCGGTTTGCTTGGCGTCTGCCGCCACACGCAGCACTGCCTTATCCGCTGCCTGCACCGGCAAGGCGGCGCCCAAGGTCAGTGCACCGGCCAGCAGTGCGCAAAAAATCCGTTTCATATATAGAACCCCCTCTATTTTATACCTTTATTATAGCATACCGCCCTGCCCCGGCGCAACTAAAAAAGGCCGTGCCTACACGCAGCGTGCAATATTTTTTGTTAAAATTTCATCGAACTTTTTAATGCACTTTTTCAGTATAGATCATATTAAGATTTTGTCTATTTTTCAAGCCGGTTGACAGCGCCGAACCCTTGCCGTATAATAAATCTATTAAAAAGGTAGGTATTCGCTATGGAACAGGCATTTTCCAGAACAGAATTACTCTTGGGCAGCAGCGCTCTGGAGCGGCTGGCCGCCTCGCGGGTAGCGGTATTCGGCATTGGCGGCGTAGGTGGCTATGTGTGCGAGGCTTTGGCCCGTACCGGCGTGGGGCACCTGGATCTGATCGACAGCGACACAGTGGCCGTGTCCAACATCAACCGCCAGATCATCGCCACCACCAAAACCGTGGGGCAGTACAAGACGGACGCCATGGAGGCTCGAATCTTAGACATCAATCCGGCGGCCAAGATCACCAAGCACAACTGCTTCTTTTTGCCGGAAACGGCGGCGGATTTTCCCTTTGACCAATACGATTATGTGGTGGACGCAGTAGACACCATGAGTGCCAAGCTGGCGCTGGTGACCCATTGCCACGCCGCCGGCGTGCCCATCATCTGCGCCATGGGCGCCGGGAATAAGCTGGTCACCAAGGATGTGAGCTCTCTGTTCACATTTGCCTATGGCCCACCGGCTTTCAGGTGGCGGACCTGGCTAAAACGAAAATGGATCCGCTGGCCCGGGTCATGCGCCGGGAGCTGAAAAAGCGGGGCATTCACCACCTAAAGGTGGTCTACTCCGAAGAACCGCCTATTCCCACCGCCGGCGCCGGACAGGAGGATCCGGATCACCCCGGCCGCCGCAGCACACCCGGCAGCGTGGCCTTTGTGCCCTCCGTGGTGGGCCTGATCCTAGCCGGCGAAGTAGTCAAGGATCTGATTAAAGCGGAAAAATAAGCAAGAAAAAGCCAACCGAGCAAGACGCCCGATTGGCTTTTTTCAGTTTTGGCAACGCGCCATTTATACAGGGATTGTCGGTCACTGACGCACCCGAGTCTTGATGTTCCTTACGGTCAGAACCAAGCCGGCAGTGGACGCAGCCACAGCAGCCAAGAGCAGCGGCCGGCGCAACTTTTCCGGTGCAAAAGCAAAAGCCGCCACCTGCAAACTGCCGGATAAACAAGTCAAAAATGCCGAAACGCTTCTCATTTCTGCGCCGCCATTTGATCCACAAGGTTTTGCAATTTCCGGGTCACCTGCTGCATAAGTACCATTTTCTGCACTCTGGCATCGCCGATCAACTGCACCTTGCAGGTGTTGTCCCCATCTGCATACACCCGGATTTTGTCCGCCCAAGCCAGGAAAGTCAGTTCCTCATCATCATAAATACGCAGCCAACCGCTGCCGCTCAGCACCAGCTGTTCCTCGGGCAATGCCGCACTATCCGACGCCAGCAGGGCTTCATACGGTCCGTCTGCAGTGAAGTTCAGCAGCGTTACCTGCTCCGGCGTGCGCAGCACCAACTGCCGACAGGCGCTGGTGCCAAGGTTTGCTTTTCTCTGTGTGTTGTTCATGATCTTTCTCCTTTTCGATTTCTTTTGATTTTGCACGGCTCTTCTCTCCTCTCGATTATGCCGCCGCTGGCACCGGCAGTCAACAAAGAACTTCACTTTCACTGCTCACAGGGTCATTTTTGGTACAGTGAAACGACACGGAACAGATTTTCATTGCACTTTACCGTGGAGCGTGGTACAGTAGGCTTGTAAGGCGGGTGGCCGTCTTGCATATATGCTTATCATTATACATTTTGTACTCCTATTTTCATTTTTTACTTCCTTGTGTTATTTTCCTTTCTGCGGCTCGGGCAGCCACCTACCCGGGCAGCCCACACCCATGGCGGGTGGCCGCCCGCCATCTACTTTTTTATCTTAGAAGCGCAAAACCTCTAAGATTTGGATTGCGTCGTCCGGTGTTTTGCATTTTTTCAAGGCACCGGACACAAATTCAATCTACCTAACCCACAGGCCTGACCGAGCAGATCAAAACTGCCCGGCTTTTTTATACCTGGCATTACCAAGTACTGCAATAAGTACTGCAACGCCGGAGAAAACGTGCTGCTCCGCTGGAGAAAAAAGACAGCCGATCACAGAGATATAAGGCATTTGGAGCCTCGTGTCGCAAGTTCAAATCTTGTAAACAAACAAAAAAGGAAGCAGGACATTCTGGCTGCTCCACCGGCAGAAATGAGTAATCGGCACAGAGATATAAGGCATTTGCTGCGAAACAGTCCCCCGGACTGCTTCTGCCAAATGCTGCGCATTTGGAGCCTCGTGTCGCAAGTTCAAATCTTGCAAATAAACAAAAAAAGGAAGCAGGCCATTCTAAAGAATGGTCTGCTTCCTTTTGGTCGAGGTGACAAGATTATAGGCGTAAAATTTGGCTTAGCAGCGGACTTTCTGCCATTCTGTACTGCAACAGTACTGCAACGCCGTTACTGCTGCAAGAACTGCTCGATCGACTGCTTGATAATCTGTGCCTGTGCAATACCATCAGCAGCGCATTTCTCACGAAAAGCGGAAGCCATTTCCTTGGGGGCACTTATCTTTTCTTATTTATATCTGTGCAGCACTTTTCTGTGGAGCATTCGGGGTAAGCTGCTGGATATAGGCGTCTGCTGCCTCTGTGTACTTTTGTTCGTAGTCGGAGAATACATCACAGTAGGTGTTCAGCGTTGTTTCTATATTGGCGTGGCCAAGGCGCTTTTGCAACACCTTCGCTGGCATTCCGCTCTCAATGCAGCGGGTGGCGTATGTATGCCGCAGGCTGTGCAAGGATACAACGCCGGGTATGGACGGATCCAGCACATTGTATTTTTTTAAGATACGCTGAAATTGCAAATTCACTTGGCTGGTGGTCAGTACCTTGTGACCCTTGAAGTCGTAGAACAGCAGATCCAAGCGGTTGGGCTGCCACCGTTCCATATATTCGGATAAAATGCGGTATGGGGCGTCTGTCAGGCTCAAAAGCCGCTGCCCGGCATAGGTCTTGGTTTTTGTGCCTATAACAGCGTGGTCCGTCTGATCCTTGGTCACCGTGCGTCGCACATTCACGGTGCGGAATGTCAAATTGACATCGTGCACATCCAAGGCGTTGATCTCGCCCATACGCATTCCTGTGCTGAGCATTAACATCATCTGCTCCCAGTATCGGCAGCCACGCTCTTGGTCGTTCATGACCTGCACAAACCTGGTCTGCTCCTCTACGGTCAAAGCACGCACCTTGCGGGTGGCATTGTTGCTCTTTGGCTTTTTCATGCCACGCATAGGATCCTTGCGGATCAGGTCATTGTCAAGGGCTGTGCGAAAGCAGCGGGCCAGCAGGGCATAGTCCTTGGCGATCACTGAATTGGAACAACTGGTGATCTCTATAAGGTATTGGGTCACTTGCGGTGGCCGCACAGCTTGCAGTGGGCGGTCGCCTATGGAGCTGGCGGCGATCCGCTTACAGCTGGCCAGCTTGCGCAGGTAGGTGTTGTCCCCTATCTGGTTTAGCGCCCGGTCTGTCTCGACAAGCGATAAGATATACTTGGCAACGGTGATCTTGTCCGGCTCTATTACCGACCCGGTGGCAAGTTCATTTTTCAGCGCGTCCAGCTTTGCCCGCACATCTGCCTGCCGCTTACCGTATATCGTCTTTCTTTTCGGTTTGCCGTTGGCGTCCACGCCTATAGTCAGCTGGGCAGCCCATAGGCCTTTGCTTTCCATCTTATAGATGGTTCCGTCACCGTTTCCTCTTTTTCTTGGCATTGTACACACTTCTCCTTTGCATATAGCAGCGGGCAGCACCTAAAAAAGGGCGCAAAAATGCCCTGCTTGATTTTTCAGCAGGGCTGTGCTACAATAACCAGTGTTGGGTGGGTATTGTATTACACAATCCTGCTTATCGGCTCTATCCTGTTGGCGCAGGGTAGGGCTTTTTTATTTTGTTGGTGTTAAAGAAACGATTTTATACTTGCTCGCTTTCAAGAAGCCTTACTGTCTGACGATATTCCTCCGCTTTGGCAACGGCGGTAAAAGTGACCGTAGCATTGTGGTTTTCTTTTACCACCTTTTCAATTTCTGAAAGAGAAACACGGAAGAATTCTTTTCGGCTGTTTACAAGATTTATACGCCGATCGTCAAACTGCCGGTGTAAAGCTGTCTCCAACGCCGGCGCATCCTCTGAGAAAATCATAGCGTGAACATCAAATTCAAACGGTACGGAAGCGCTGCTGAGTTCTTTTATGCGGTCCATAGGCTCTAACCGTCGTGTCATTCCAATTTTATATACATTCTCTCCAAAAGAGCCGATATTGGATATTACATAGACGAAGCCGGCGCGCGTATTCTGCTCCCGGTCGAGCACATTTTTTCTGTCTTGCTCTAACAGGCCGAGTTTCGCCTCCAGTTCTTTTATCTTGTCAACATAAAGCTGCTTTTCAATATCATCCGCTTTATGTAGATAAGTCATGAGTTTCTGAATTTCATTCTTGAACTGCCGTTCTTCCTTATCGAGCTTTGCTTTTTCGCGTTCAATTTCACGGCGCACTTTTTCTTCTTCGAGCATTTGCTCTCGAATCGCGCGTTGTTCTTCCTTTTCGCGCTCCGCCATCACCTGATTGCCGTACATACAATTGAGCTGTTCCAGCTTAATCTCCAGCAGCGGGCGGTTGAGTTCCACTCCGTCTGGCGCAAAAATCCTGTTGAGCATTTCAAAGGACTTGATGATTTTTGAACGCGCACTGTCAATGTTCCGCGTGGTAACATTTTTGATAATGGCCGCCGCTTCCGAATTAAAGCAACGCAGGATCTGTTTCACATTTGCATTTATAACAGACTTTGGCGCGTCAGAATGTACAGAGACGGCATTATTTGAGGAAATGCATTCCTTTTCATTAAGTTGTGCAAGAGCAAATTTGTCTTTATATTCTGCAGACGATATATCATAGTCTACCGGGACGGAAGAAGAAACGGCAATCGCTTCTTGCTGTGCCACTTCAATTTCAGCTTTAAGATTGTGGATTTCGATATTCAACTGAGAAATGCATTTCCGTTTTTGCGTCAGTTCACGCTCAACAGCTTGAATTCTTTGAGCACAACTGTCCTCTGTTTCTTTTCGCATTTTTTCCGCAGTCGCTTTGGCGTCTTGCACGCGCTGATCTGCATTGGCATTCGCAAACGCCGCGTATTCGTCGGCATTTTTGATTATATTTATTTTTGAAAATGACTTCTGCAAAATATAATAGTACAGCACGAGAAACGCTACATCAGCCAAAGCAAACAGCGGTACTCCTACTGTAGCCAAGATAGAAATCGCAATAATAAACGGATATGCATACAAAAGGATTTTATATTCTTTTTTCATTTCTTTTTTCCTCTTATTAAGTTATTACATCTATAATCACGGCGTGCCGTGAATTATGATATTCCACATTCAAAGTAGAATTCAATGGCCTTGTGTATATAGTTCTCGGTCACATTGAAATACTCGGCCAACTCGTAAGGCTCCAGGCCCTGGCGCAGCTGCACCTCCAACTCGGCCTTGGGGATCAACTTTTTTACCGCCCACTTATCTGCCCGGCGTTCGTGCTTACTGCGCCGGTCAAGCGGGGCATATAGGTTGTAGAACGACCCGGTTATGCAGTGCCCGGCTTCGTGGGCAAGGCGACAGCGGGCCTCTGCGGTGCTCTCCAGGCTCTGCTCGTCAAGTGCTATGTAATAATCATCGCCGATATTGGCAGACGCAGACTTGGCAGCGGGCATACTGCCCAGATACACCTCTATGTTGTTTTGCTCGATGAGATCGAACAGGGACTCAGTTGTTGTCATTCTCTCTCTTTCTCTTATCTTTGATAAATTCTACAAAACCTTTAACTTCGTTCCACATCTCGTCGGTAACCTCTCCGTCACCACCAAATAGTGCCACCTTGGCGATCTCCTCCGGACTTTGTTGGTCCGGGGGATTTTTTATGTCCGTTTTTCCAGTTAAGTAGTCAATAGACACACCGAAATACTCACTAATGCTCTTAAGTATCTCCAGTTTGGGTTCTACATCTTCTCCATTCTCATATTTTTTCTTCCAAAAGGAGACACTGCCTTTATTAAAGCCACATTCTATAGCGGCTCGTGAAGGCGAGATACCGGCCTCATTGCATATATGTTGAAAGCGGTCATAAAACACAAAAAATGCCTCCTTGTTTTGTGCAAATTACACAAAGTTTAACAAATTAGACTTTTTGTGTTGCAAAGTTGAACGAATTGGCTTATAATGCAAGTGTGGTTGAATTCGTTAAACTATTTCAACAGCGTTAGCAACTTTGTGTTTAATTCTTTGGACAAGATGAGTATAGCACACAGGTTTAATAAATTCAACCACTTTTTAAAAAAATCTGGGAGGAGGTATATTTTTTGGACAGTTGGATTGAAACAGCAATAGGAAAAATGCACATGAACAAGATCACGCAGCGTGACCTTGCCAGGAAACTCAACTGGTCTCCGCAATATCTTTGTAATGTGCTCGGCGGAAAGCGAAAATCAAAAAGCGGAGAAGAGCGGATCCTCGGCGCAATCAACGAGATCATCGCAGAGCGCAACAACTAAATACACGGCCAGCCTTTAGATAAGCAGCAGGCAGTTAAAGCGAGGTGAATAAAAGTGATTGTTGTATTGGTTCTTATTTCCACTGTTGCGATGATCAGTGCGCTGATGGCGCATTGGAGGCTAAGAGCGGTTTTGTACTATTTGACTGATAAGAACATCCAATTCACCGAAGAGGATATGGAGAAGTGCCTGCGCCAGGTGCTGGAACACCAATTCAAACGGTAGGTGGATTAAGCAACATTGATGATAAGACACTGGTTGCGACGGATGAGAGAACATTCAGAGAAGCAGAGGCAAATTTGGAAGCAATTTTCTTTGTTTTTCTCCATACATTGTCATCTCGGATGTTATCCAGCAGATCGTGACCTGGCATGAGGATGGATTCCACAAAATATGTTGGTGTGGTGCATAGATCTGCAACCGAGACGGCCTTTATGTATCTGGCCTCTGACAGCAAGCTGATTGTATACAAGATTTCTTCAGAAGTGTATGGGTCTATTTGAATTGTAGAGGCGTCTAAGTGGTCATTGTAACCAAGGTGCTCTTCAAGGTAGATCAGTACCTCTCTTACACAGTCTTTGTTTAATTTCATCTGATTTTGTCCTTTCGTCATAATAACATCATTATAGCAACAATTCACAACCAATGCCAGCCTTTTGGGCGGCGGCAGAGATACGCAGGCAGCGGGACCTTTTTTTCATTTCTTCTCTTTCTTCTTTTCTTTTTTTGTCAAATTTACCCCCTATGTTCCTGCTTCCGGTGCCCACCCACCCAACATCACATTTATCGCCAACGGCACTTTTGCCGTGCAGCGGGCAGCTTGCGGCTCTGCCGCTTGCCCAAAGGGCTGGCCTAATCAAGAAAGGAGAATAGCAATGAAAGTACCAATCAACAAGGACAGCCCCTTGGCAATGGACGACTTCGACGCCGCCGTGCAGCAGCGTATGGAGCGCCTGCAAAGCTATATTGACCTGATCCGCACCGCCGAAGCTGTAGAGGAAGAGGTCAAGGTCAAGGGTACAAAACTGTATCTTGGTCCGGAAGATGTGGCGGCATACCTGAACTGTAGCATACCAACGGCGCGGCAGTATATGCACCGCCCGGGCTTCCCTCTCATTCAGTTGGGTGAGAACGGCACAAAGTTGGCTGTGTTCGCCCCGGCGTTCCACGCCTATAATGCAGGCAAATATTGATTTTGCAGTCAACTGCAAAGAAAGGACAAACCAATGACGAAACGAGAAAAGGCCGGCGTGGTCCTGGTGATTACCGGCTTTCTGCTGGTGATGTTGGGCTGCTGCCTGGTGGCGGATAATCCGTACTGGTGGATGTCCGTTGTAATCAGCGGCACCGGCTGCGCATTGATCGCCCTGGCAGTGTTCGTACTGCCCAAGGACGACCGGGAGCCGCAGCAGGATAAACGGCTGGTGATCGAGGACGAAAACCACAAGGTGGTGCTGGTAGCGCCGCTGACAGACTTTGAGCTGGCGTATCTGCACGCAATTCAACTTGGAAAGGATGATGAAAATGGAAGATTACATTGATTTGGTGATTGCTAAGCTGGATGAGGACCACATTGTCCTGCGGGCGCCGTGGAATACCGTTAGAGCCGGTGATACCGTGTATGTGCAAGGCGATGGAAACTACGAGGCACTGGAAGTCATCGCAGAGCGGAAAACCAAGGCTTTGATGGAATTGCCGAAAGTGACCGCCATTATGCTGCCACTGGAGTATAACGACGAACAAAGCGGCGGGCAAAAAGAAAAAGCCGACTGAGCGACCAGTCGACTTGAACACAGGCGGCGAAAAGAAAGTAAAAAGCCTGCGCTAATTACATTATATATAAGGACCGCAGAGAAGTCAAGGACAAGCCGTGCGGCAAGGGCGAAAAAAGGGGTCTGTGCTCCTTTTTTGCTCCTCGTTCAAAGTATTATTTTTAGGCGCAAAACGCCAACGGCAAAAATATATCGCTTGGCATTCTTCAGCGGGTTCAGGCGCAGGCAGGAGACCGGCGGCAACAGGGTGTGCACCCGCGCCGCATAATGAGGAGCTGTGCTCTGTGGGAATGTGGAACACGCCGGTGAACCGGTGGGAAACTTGCTTTTCCACCCGGGAGCCGATCAGCGTTTTCCAGCATTTCCATAGAGTGCCGGTCCGTCCAGAAAGGAGCAAACCAAAATGCCATGGGTGCAAAAGACCGTCCATGCGGGAAGATGTATCTATATCCAGCGCCACTACTCCTCGCGCTATGGCAGCAAACACAAATGCACCAGAGGGAGCAACTACGGCAAAACAAGTGAGGCCCAGGCCATTGTAAACAATCGCCAGGCGTGCCTACAGCAAGAGATGATTTTTAACGCCAATTTTGGTCCAGGTGATCTGACCGCTACCTTTACATTCCGTAAGGCGGACAGACCCAAGAATCTGCAAGAGATCAAGAAACTGTGGGCGGCATATATGGCCAAACTGCGATATGCCTACAAAAAGGCAGGTGTGGAGTTCAAATGGATGAGGGCCATTGAGACCCCGGACAAGAACCCGCATATCCACATGGCGCTGTCCGGCATCGACATAGCCAAGCTGCCTCGGTGGCCGTATGGGCGGGTGGACTTTGTGCCGGTTGATGACAGAGACCACCACACCTACGGTGGGTACCTGCGTGAGGAAACACATATCAAGCAAGGGCACAAAGGTAAGTACACCACGGCCAAAGCAAAGGTATGCTACAGCCGCAGTCGCAACCTGACCGTACCGGAGCCGGAGTACAAAATCATTTATAATGACCACTGGGCGGACGAGCCAAAGGCACCAAAGGGCTATTATGTTGTCCGGGACACCCTGAACAACTGGGAGGACGAAGTCACCGGGTTCAAGTACCAGTCCTATGTGCTTTGCCCGATCTCAAAGAACCAACCGCACCGGCGGTGTTAGGAGGGCGACAATGACATACATACAGCAATGGGAACAAATGCGGGACAAGGTGCGAAACTTGGAACAGGAACGCCAAACCCAGCTGATCTTGGCACCGCACAACGCCTACGGCTTCAAGCTAAACATCAACCACCCGCTGATCCGGCCAAAGTGGGACGCCTTTAAGAGCACCAAGGGCCTGGGCCAGTATGGCATGACGGACGATCTGCGCCGGGAATTTGAGGAGGCAGTGCTGGCCAGTAAGTACATGCAAAAGTGCATGGAGCAGGAACAAAGGAAGATTGGCGCCGTGGAGCACCAATTCATCCGTATGGCCTACTCCGTAGAGAAACAGGCAGCGGGCTAATGGGTACCCAAGAACACTGGACTGCTGCCCAGTACCAGGAGTATCTCCGGCAGCGGGCAAAGGGAAACAACAAATACCACGCCGTAAAGGTAGAGGTGGACGGCACAGTATATGCCAGCCAAAGCGAAAGCAGGCGCGCCAAAGAGCTGCACCTACTGGAGCGGCACGGGCTGGTGCGCAATCTGCGCGAGCAGGTGCCGTATGAGCTTATTCCTGCCGGCGTTGGCAAATACCGTAAAGAGCGCTCAGTGGTGTACAAGGCGGATTTCGTTTATGAAGTATGCCAGCCGGACGGCACCTGGAAATGGGTGGTAGAGGACACCAAGGGCGCCAAAACAAAGGAATACATCATCAAAAGAAAGCTGATGCTGTACATTCACGGCATAAGCGTAAAGGAGACAGACAAATGAACTTTAAGAAAATGTTATCCATTTGCAAAAGAAGCAAGGCCTATTTTCTATATGACCTGCCAGACGGCGAGCAAATGCTCAGTAATGGCAGCTGCGGGTACATCCTGTACGGCCATCCGGAATACACGCCGGAGACGCTGCGTATGGTCGCTGACTTGGCAGAGGACGACAGCGTAATCATGACAAGAATGCAAAAAGCGGATCTGCCGCTGGCAGACCAATGCGCCGATGAAGAATATGCCGCCCCGCTGGACACCTGCATTGTAGCCGCAGGCGCTGTATGGCAACCGCTGATTGTAGGTGCGGGCATGACATTCATCAACAGAAGAGCGTTGCAACCTATCGAAAAGGAAGAAGAGGGATATTACCTGTACAAGCGCGGGAACCTGGTGATCGTTAAGTCCGGACTGATCGTGCAGGGCGTGATCAGCACAATGGATCTGTCCAAAGCAGAAGCTGTATGCAGGGATCTGATCAACCTGGGCACCGTGGCCGGTATGGCCTTTGAGGAGCGCAACAATGAAGAATGAGAACGAAAAAACTACAGTTGCAATCTTGGCGACGATATGCAGAGATGTGTGTATCTACGGCTCAATCAATAACCGGTGCGGCCTTGACAAGCCGGAACTGGACGAGCACTGCCAGCGTTGCGCGCTGGCGCAGATCAAGGAGGTAACGCTGAAATGACCGAGAAAATCCAAAAAGCCATTGATAAGATCGACCAGGAGGCGGAGAAGATGGGCAGCGCAACCGTGCGCCTGCTTTGCTCACACATTATAGACCACTGCCTGGTCAATGATGAAAACGCGGACAAGGTACTGGCTGAGGGCAAGAGCCTAAAAGCCTGCTGGGATCACATCACCAACAACGCCCGGAAACAAGCAGCGGGCAACTGCGCAGCCGTGCCGGACGACACCGTGTACGAATGGGCAGCGGGCTATTACGGCTTTACCGCCGAAGAGACCAAGGCAGAGATCATCGACCTGCTGGATCTGCTGTGAGGTGTCGATATGGGAAAAAAACTGAACACGCTTACGCAGGAACAGGCTCGGAAGATTTGGAACGGCCGCCCGAAACTGCCGGAGAAAAAGATCAACAAGTTTGCCCACGAAGAGGTATTCGTCAATGAGCAGTACTTTTTCAAACACAAAGAATGCGGTCACAGGTATGGCTATTGTACCGCTTGCGGCAAGGATGTGCAGATCGACATTGAGAACATGCGACTATGGACGGACAAGCACGCAGCCTGCCGCTCTGCACGGCATAACGACACCGTATGTTGCCCGGTCTGCGGGCACGAAGTTCAAGTCAAAGACGCCGGGCGTGGCCGTAGTCAGTTGATAAACACGGCAGTGGTGGCGGTAACACAGCGAACACGGAACGGCGGCATATTGCTTTCTTTCGTTCGAGTGTATGAGGATTATACGCGCAACTATAAAGCCGCGCCGGAAAGGGGCACACTGCTGTACGCTGCATACTTCAATCTCGGCCAGCACTTTGTAGCCGAACAAACATACGGTGGAGGGATGTACATAAGCGTAAAGCAAAAGCCAACACGCCGACTGCCATGCACGGTGGAGCCGGTTAAGCTGGATCACAACAGCTGGAAATGTACAGAGGGAGAGGGCGCAAAACTGCTTGGATTTGAAGAAGCGCTGGAGAGGAGCAATCTGCGCTATCTTCCATGGGAAGCGTACCACGAGTGTGCGCAGCAACTGTACCGTAGCGCTATGGCCAACTACCCGGTCAACCTGCTTGGGTTACTGTATCAATATAGCCGGTACCCGGTGCTTACAGAGCGTCTAATAAAAGAGGGCAACGGTGACCTGGTAGCCGAACAGGTGGAGTGGAATTGTACAGCCGGTCTGGACTACAAGCAAGTGGTGCCTTACAAGGCTATGCGACTGACCAAGCAGGAGTACCGTATGTTAAAGACGCAAGACAACATTTGCTGTTCAACGCTCAAAGCAACAAAGGCATTGAAAAAATACGGCTGCAAAATGACAGACGAAAATTTCCGCTTTTTTCTTGTTTTTCAGCACAGCTGGAGCCAGCAGAAATGCTATAAGGCGCTTGATGTTTTGCGGAGACACCTACCTCCGCAAAAGGCGGTGAACTGGGTAAACCGGCAGGCAGCTGGAGGATATGGAACGCCAGCCAATGTGCTGTCAGACTACAGTGACTATATGGACCAGTGCAGTAGACTGGGCCTGGATGTTAACCGTAAAGAGGTAGCCGTACCGCAGAATCTGCGAGATCTGCACCGGCAGTATTCCGAAGAATTGACACGCCGAGCTAATGAAAAGAAAGCAAAAAAGCAAGCCGAGCGGGCAAAGAAGTTAGCTAAGGATCTGCCAAAACTGAAACGAAAATATACATACGCAAGCAGCGGGCTGTTCATTCGGCCGGCCGAGGGACCGGAAGATCTGCTGAAAGAGGGTTGTGCCCAGCACAACTGTGTGTACTCCTGTTACACGGAACAATACCTGGACAGAAAGACGGATATACTTTTTGTACGAAAGCAGTCGGACCCGGATCAGTCCTATGTGACCGTTGAGTTCCAAAACGGCACCGTTATTCAATGCAGAGCGGATCACAACCGACCTGCACCGCCGGATGTGCAGGAGTTTATGCAAGCCTGGCTTGCCTACCTAAAGTCGAACAGAAAAACGAAAGCAGTCAGTTAAGGAGGACTTATGGATAACCAAATCACCACAATGCAAGAAGTAACGCCCGCAACCCAGAAAGCCTACGACACCCACGCGAGGATCCTGGCCAACGGTCAGGTAATGGCCAGAGCACTGGTAGATGTGTGCCACGATCTTAAGACAATGCGGGATGAGGGCCTATACACGGAGCTGGGCTATGACACATTCGAGGAGTACGCCGAGCAAGCCTGCGGCATTAAGCAGCGGCAAGCCTATTCCTACATATCAGCCTATGAAAAGCTGGGCCAGAAGTATATGGCCGACCACGCCGACCTGGGGATCACCAAGCTGGAGTTGATCTCTCAAATCAGCAGTTATGAGCGTGAGGAATTCCTGGAGGATGTGGACGCAGAAAGCGCTACGGTCCGGGAGCTGAAAGCAGAGGTTGAACGCTACAAGAAGCAGACGGAACAGCTGACCTTCGATCTTGGCCAGGCACAGAGCGAATTAAGCGAAGCACCGGAGCCGGTGGACACGGATGCACTCCGTTCTTCCATTGAGCAGGAAGTAAAAGCCAAGTACAGCGCCCAGCTGGAAGAATTGCAGCAGCGGGCCGACGCAGCGCCGGACCCGGAGGTGATACGAAAGGAAGCGGAAAAGGAAGCCGCCAAGGAATACAAAGCCAAGCTGGCAACGGCAAAGGCAGACGCCGAGAAGAAAGCCAAAGCCGCTGTAGAAAAGCTGGAGCAGGAAAAGGCAGACCTGGAACGGCAGTTGGACAGCAGCACCACCAAGTTGGACGCCGCTGTTCGGCAAGCCAAGGCAGCGGGCGCAGACACGGATGTAGCCGCCTGCCGGGTGTACTTCACCGAACTGCAGCAGACAGCGGCCAAGGTACAGGAACTGATCGGCAAGATCAATGCCAAGGATCCGGCCACCGGCACCAAACTCTCCGCCGCCGTTATTTCCGTTTTGCAGTCAACTGCAAAGAATTTGGAGGTGGCAGGCACCGAACGCGGAAACGGCGGTTTCGGAAGCACAGGGAGGTGAGCAGGATGTGTATAGCAGCACAAATCATTCTTGTGGCCGGGGCTGTCATTGTTGCATTTTTCGGCGTGATCGGCTTTGGTCCGAACTTTAAGAAATGAGCGGAATAAAAAGCAGGAGGAAAAATGACGAACAACGAAAAGAAGGAATGGCTGCAACGCTATCGGGAGTGCTGGGCGGAGGTTGAGATTACACAACAGGAGATCGAAGAACTAAACAGCCGGGCGCAAAAGATCACGGCTTCCATCTCTCCCACGCCGGGAGGCGGGCAGCGGGCAGATTTTACCTTGACGGTAGATCGCATTATAGAACTGAAAGAGAAGCTGGACCAACAAGTCCGGCTTGCTCTGTTGCAGCGGGCAGAAATTGAGGCTGCTATTGAGCAGGTACGCAGCCCGTTGCACCGGCGTGTGTTGCGTCGGCGGTATTTGAACGGTGACACTTTTGAGAAGATCGCTGTAGACGAAGATATTACATACAATCACCTGGTCTCTCGCATTCACCCGCAGTCCCTGGATATGCTGGAATGCGAAAAATAAAAAAACCACTATGCAATGCATGTTGATGTTATAGTATGCAGGTTACCGTCTGTGTTATAGTATAAACTGCCAAACAGATTGAAAGAGCGCTCCAAACGGTGCGCTCTTTGGTTTTTACCTTTGTGCTTTCCCTTCCTAAAATGCGATTACTACGAGGCCTGTTTTCAGATGTGCTATAATTATGGTGAGCGAAAGGGGGGAAACAAATACATGCGTAAACGCTCTAAAAAACCTTTAGGCAAGCAGCAAAAGAAGAAACGGAAAAATCGTAAAGTTCGAGAGTATGAAAAGATCAAGATGGAACTGACTAACCTTTCTCCGGCGGAACGCCGACGCGAACGCATTTTAGCAGAGGCCGAAGAGAAAACCGCGATAAATACTACTCCTTTGACGATTTCTGTAATATCGATGATATTTTCATGGTTTGCAGTCTTTCAAAAGATGAGTGACACTCAGAATAGTCATATTGAGATATTCGGCGTGGTTGTAGTTGCTTCAGCAATAGCAGCAGTGATTATACGGATTTGCCAGCGGTGTTTCGAGAAAGCAACCCGCAAAAATAGAATTCGGCTCGAAATACTGGATGAATTTTTCCCAGACAGCAAACAGAAAAAATAACAGCATATAATCCGTAATTATTACAAAGGAGGTGAGCAGCGTGGGTAAAGAGACCTTAACACCTAAACAAAGGTTGTTCTGTTATGAATATGTGCTCGACCATAATGGGAAACGGTCTTACCAGGCTGCTTACCCGAATTGTAAGGCGCCCGGGAGCGCAGAAAGCCAAGCAAGCCGATTGCTAAGAAATGATAAGGTAAAAAAATTTATCGCTGAGCTGGAAAAGCGAAAGCTGGACAAGTTGGATTTTACCGCAACGGATGTGCTGAACGCACTGTGCTCCATCGGGTTTGCAGAGACGGCAAAGCCGCCGAATACATCTGATCGGGTGAAAGCCCTGGCAGAGCTTCTGCGTCACTTTGAATTGGCCCGAGGGCATGAAGATGAGCAGACGGACGATGGCTTTCTGGAGGCCTTGGAGCAGAAAGCGGGTGAACAGGCATGGGAAGAATAAGCACCTTTCATTTTCAGCCATTCTCCGCCAAGCAGCTCCAGGTGCTCACCTGGTGGTGCAAAACATCACCTGTGAGCGACAAAAACGGAATAATTGCAGACGGCGCTATACGATCCGGTAAGACGGTAAGTATGGCGCTTAGCTATATTCTGTGGGCCATGAGTACCTACAGCGGCATGAATTTTGCCATGTGCGGTAAGACGATCAGCTCCTTTCGCCGGAACGTGCTTTCTTTTCTGCCTGCAATGCTGCAAAGTCGTGGGTATCAGGTGAAATACAGCCGCAGCGACAATGTGCTTGTGGTAACACGGGGTAATACGGAAAACGCATTTTACATTTTCGGGGGCAAGGACGAAAGCAGCCAGGATCTGATCCAGGGTATGACTTTGGCAGGTGTGTTTTTCGATGAGGTGGCTTTAATGCCCCAGTCCTTTGTGCAGCAGGCCACCGCCCGGTGCTCTGTCAGTGGTGCAAAATTCTGGTTCAACTGCAACCCGGATAACCCACATCACTGGTTTTATGAAGAATGGATCCTGCCGGAGAAGCGGCAAGAAAAGCGAATACTCTACCTTCACTTTACGATGGACGATAACTTGTCCTTGACAGAAGAGGTCAAAGCCCGGTACAGAACGATGTACGCGGGCGTTTTTTATGCTCGGTATATCCTGGGCGAATGGAAGACGGCGGAGGGACTGATCTACGATATGTTTGACGAAAGTCGGCACTGTATTCCGCTGCCGCCGGATAACGAACTGCAAGGTTCTGCCTATATCAGTGTGGACTACGGTACGCTAAACCCTACGGTGTTCCTGATGTGGCGCAAATACCATGGCAAATGGCTATGCACCAAGGAATATTACTATTCCGGGCGGGAGAACCACAGGCAAAAGACGGACGCCGAATACGCAGATGATCTGGTACAGTTCCTGGGAAACACGCCATACACCTGTGTGGTCGTAGACCCTTCGGCGGCTTCTTTCATTACAGAACTGCAAAGGCGGGGGCTCAAGGTATTAAAGGCGGATAACGCGGTGCTGGATGGAATCCGTACCGTATGTACGCTATTGCAGCGGGCAGATCTGCTGTTCAGTAAGGACTGCACCCGTACCATTGCAGAATTTTACGCCTACCGTTGGTACGACAAAGCGGCGGAGGCGGGCCGGGACGAACCGGTCAAACAGGACGACCACGCTATGGACGCTATGCGTTACTTTGTAAGCACGGCGCTGGGGCGGATCGTAACAAGGAGGACATAGGATGATACTTTACATGAACCGGCGCGATGTGCCGAACCTTGACCGGGGCGAGTTGCCTTCTGCGGTGATCGATTATGTGATCGGTAAAGCAAATGAATATGAAAGACGGTGTCGCGCCCTATATGGTCGGTATATCGGTGTTCCACAGCTTCACCGTGGAGATGAAGAGGATGATGTGCGGGCGGAGGCCAACTATGCCAAGTATATCGTAGATATTATTCGCGGCTACTTCCTAAGTGAGCCGGTAAAGTACGATTGCAACGACCGGGACAAGAAAGACAGTCAGGCGCAGCTTTCCCTGGTGTCTACGGTTGAGGCCAAGCTGGATCGGCAAAACGGCACCCTGGTTCGCCACAACGCTGTGGATGAGGACAAAGACGGTCTTTGCGATTTGTGCGGAAAGAAGATTGACATTTCCGCCGTTATGGCGGCCTACCATAGTCAGAATATTGCTACCGTAGATCAACGAAACGGAAAGGCCATGGGTATATATGGCGAAAGCTGTGAGCTGCTATATGCCAGCACAGAGGAACAGCCACGCCCGCGATCCGCAGTGTATGCGCCGGATCAGATCGTGCTGGTGCAAGATGATACTGTAGAGCACAAGGATCTGTTTGCGCTGTGGTTTGAGCAGCGGGAACGCACAGATCGCAGCCGGTACTATGCGGTAACAGTCTATACGGCTACCCAGTATCAGCAGTACGAAAGCACCTCGCTGGATAAAGAAAATTATGTGTACAACCCGGTGGGTGCACCGGTGCCACACTTCTTTGATGAGGTGCCGGTGGTGTGTTATGAGAACAACGAGGAGAGACAAGGCGACTTTGAGCAGGTGGCCAACCTGATAGACGCCCGCAATGAGCTGCTGTCCGATCGTCTGACAGACAAGCGCAAGTTTGTCAATTCTATTTTAGCTGCTTATGGTGCGGTATTGCCGCCGGAGACGATGGCAGCCGCAAAGCAGGATCACTTTGTAGATGGTATTCCACAGGACGCCCGGTTGGAATATGTGCAAAAGACCTTTGATGAGAACGCATTAAAGGTGCTGGACGATACCTTGGTATCGGATATTCACAAGATGACCCTAACCCCGGATATGACAGACCAGGCCTTTGCCGGTAATGCCAGCGGCGTGGCGTTAAAGCTCAAGCTGCTTGCCCTGCACCTGCTGGTAAAAAGCAAGATGAGCGCCATGGAGGCGGGGCTGAAGAAACGCTGGACCTTATACAACAACTGGCTGGCCCATAACGGTATAGACCCGGTGTCCGTAGATGATGTGGATATGGTGTTTACTGTGGCGCTGCCCATTGATGAGGCGCAGATTGTCTCTATGGTGTGCACCTTGAAGAATGCCGGACTGGTTGACGATCAGACGCTGCTGTCCCTGCTATGGTTTGTTAAGGACCCGGCGGAAGCCGTGGAGAACATGAAACAGCAAAAGCAGGAGAACCAGCAGCAGTATATGGACAGCTTTGCCCCAAAGACAGAGGACAAGGACGAGGACAAGACCGAGGACGAAGAGAAAGACACGGCAGGCCGGCAGAAAGACGAAGAAAAGGACGCTTAACCTATGAAAGCAGCAGAGTATTGGAAAAGGCGAACGGTTGACCTGGAGCACCTGCTGCAAGTGCGCACCACCGCTACAATGGTGGAGGTCAACCGTATGTACGCACAGGGTGTAGAGCAGCTCAACGAGCAAATTGAGCGTATTCTCCGCCGGTATGTTAAAAACGGTCAGATCAGCCAGGCTTATGCCTTGCAGCTACTGAGCGCAGGCCAAACCGCAGAGGAGCGGGAGCGGCTGCTGGAACAGCTGCAGAAGACCAAGGAGCCACAGGCACGGCGGGAGTTGATCGCTATGCTGGACGCACCGGCCTATGCGGACCGTATCAGCCGTTTGCAGGCTTTACAGAACGCTATTCGTGCGGAAGCCGTAGCCATGGGCGTGCGGGAGGAACGGCTGGCGAAAGCGCGACTGACAGATACACTCAAACAAGCATACTACCGCACTATATTTAACGACCAAAAGCGCAATGGTCTATATGACTTTCGCTTGATCAGTGACCGCCGTGTACAGGCCGCACTTACCCATAAGTGGAGCGGCAAAAACTATTCCGATCGTGTGTGGAAGAACAACGCCGCCTTTTGCAAGCGCTTGCAGCGCACGATTGAAGTGGGTTGTATGACGGGTATGACCCTGCACGATATGGAGGAGCGGCTGCTGGAGGACTGCATAGGTGCAGACAGCGACAGCGGGCAACGCTATTGTGCCAGCCGCCTGATCCGTACAGAGGTCAATCACTTCTCCAATCAGGGCTTTTTAGAGGGCTATAAAGCAGCGGGCATTATCCGGTATCGGTTTATGGCTACTTTGGATTTGCGCACCTCCGCCGTCTGCCGCCAGCTGGACGGCAAGACCTTTTTGGTGGAAGAGGCAAAAGCAGGCGAGAACCTGCCGCCTATGCACCCTTTCTGCCGCAGTATTACCGTGCCGGTGACCAATAACCGCACAGGCACCCGCTGGGCCAGGGATCCGGTAACCGGCAAGTCCATGACCGTACCGGCAGATATGACCTATAGCAAGTGGTATGAGAAATATGTGGAGAAAAAGGGCGGTGTTATCCGTGGTGCCCATTCTCCAAAGGATAAGGATGACAACCAATTAAAGCCTGGGAAACCGGTTCATTTGGGGCGTATCAATCTTAATTCAGAGGCAGAACGCAATGCTTATGTGGACCGTTTCATTGATGAGTACGGAAATGCCGAATATGAATACATGCTGGTGGTGGATAGCAAGGGGGATGTGTCCTTACTAACCAGCAAACTCCCTGACATGATCGATATGACAGATGTTGATATTACGATGAAAGGGAGCTATAATATACATAACCACCCGGCAGCAGAAACACAATTCTCGTTTAGTGATGATATGGATGTTCCATATATGCTTGATGATGGCACGAAGATTATGGAGGCATTCGACTACAAATACCGCTATCGCTTAGAGCAGATGGACGGTGTGACAAAAGAGCAGTGGGTGGAGGCAAGGTCACAGGCTGAAGAAAATGTGTTGTCAATTATGCAGGATAGAGGGCTTGATTTATCAGATTATGAAGAGTATGCAAAGCATATACTCATAGAAGAGTCTTGCCGCATTTTAGGGAAAGGGGTGTACACAAGATGGAAAAGATAAAACTCTACGATACTGAAAAAGAAGAACTTTTGGCGCTTGGAAGAGAATATTCTGTTCGTAGAGAGAAAATCCTCAAAGAGTGGGAGAAAGAATTGAAAAAAGGGTATCGCTATGAACGGTGCAATACACCGGAAATGCGTGCTCTGGAAGCCGAGGTTAAACGCCGGTATGGTGAAATACTGGAAAAGTACAAGGCGCTCCGTGCAGAGCAAGCACAAGATCAATAATCCACAGAAAGCAGAGTTGCAGATTGCGACCCTGCTCTTTTTATACCCATTTTCAGGCTATGCCTGTGGGAATATATCATTTAACGAACCGGCAGCGTACGGTTTGGGAAAGGAGTCAGCAATGACAAAACACAATGCCGAGATGGAAAACAGCAGAGAACAGAGCCGGGTGTGCGCACGCCTGCCGCTGAACCTCCAGCTGTTTGCCGAAGATACCGGCGAAAATGGAGCAGACACCAACACAGAGGGGGCAGCGGGCGACACCGGCGCCAACTCCGATGGGGGCAACGACACTCCAACATTTGACGACCTGCTGAAAGACAAAAAATTCCAAAGTGAATTTGACAGCAGGGTCAGTAAGGCGCTTGCCACGGCCAGAGCCAAGTGGGAAGAAAGCGCCAAAGAGCAGGCGGACGAAGCCAAAAAGCTCTCCAGTATGAACAAAGAGGAGCGAGAGCGGTATAATCTGGCCAAGGATCGCCAGGCATTTGAACAGGAAAAGGCAGCCTTTGCCAAGAAGCAGCTGGAAACGGCTGTTGCGGCTGAGCTGCTCCAGCGCAAGCTGCCTGCGCAGTTTGCCGCATTCCTGACCGGGAATGACGCCACTGCCTCGCAAAAGAACCTGGAGACTTTTGACGCCGCATTTCAAGAGGCAGTACAGGCCGCCACAACCGCCAACCTGCGGGGCAAGGACTTGCCGCCGGCAGGTAGGGAAGCAGCGGGCGACAATGTACCGCCCACAGACTTCCGCGCTTATGAGGCGTGGAGAAAAAATAACGGCTAATAGGAGGAATAAGAAATGCCGAACACGATTTTAACCCCCAATGTCATTGCCAATGAGGCACTGATGGTACTGAAAAACAACCTGGTGATGGCCAACCTGGTGCACCGGGACTATGAAAAAGAATTTGTTAAGGTTGGCGATACGGTAACCGCACGCCGTCCCAGCAAGTTTGCGGCCAAGAACTTTACCGGCGCAGTGGATCCCCAGGAGCTGAACGAAGGCGGCGTGCCTGTAAAGATGGATCGTCTGCGTGATGTGACCGTACAGATCACCTCTAAGGAGATGAGCCTGGACCTGCGGGACTTCTCTGCACAGGTCATTGAACCGGCTATGACGGCCATTGCCAACGCAGTGGACGCGGATGTGCTGGCTACCGCCGTAGAGGGCGCAGGCCGCACAGTGACCGCTTCCGGCGAGGACGCAGCAAAGCCCATCAAAGATATTGCCAAGGTGGGCAGCCTGCTGGACTTTGCCGGTGTGCCGGTACAGAACCGCCGCCTGGTGCTGAACCCCTCTCACAAGGTGCTCTATGCAACGGACGACAATATGTCCAAGGTATCCTATGCCGGCGATGGTACCGCCCTGCGTGAGGCAGAGCTGGGCAAGGTGTACACCATGGACACCTACATGAGCCAGAACGCACCGTATCCCTACGGTTATCTGGACAATGCCGTTGGCACTGCCAAGACTTATAAGGTCAGTGGTACTGCCGGTGAGAGCAAGGTGGCGCTGTCCTCTGTGACTGCTGCTACTGCCACGGTGAAAAAGGGCGATTGCTTTATTGTGGACGGCTATGTGTACCATTTTGCCGCAGACGCTACGGCTGCCAGCGGCGCGGTGGCCGAGGTGGCTATTGACCAGCCGCTCCATGCCGCGCTGACCAACAAAGACGCTACGGTGATTTCTGCACCCACTTCCGTAGGGTTCCACCGCAACGGCGTGGCACTGGTGACCCGTCCTATGGATCTGCCGATGGGTAACAAGAACGCCTATGTGGCTTCTGCGGACGGCCTGGGTGTGCGTGTGGTCTTTGACTACGACAGCACCCACAAGATCGACACCGTGTCCTTTGATATTCTGTACGGCGTGACCACACTGGACAAGAATATGATCGTCAAGGTGCAGGGCTAAGCCCGGGGAGGTACAAATGGAAAAGGTAACCGTTGTACAGGGCAAGACCCAAGTGGTCATTGATCGGAGTTGTCTGCCGGCTTATTTGAATGCCGGTTGGCAGCTGCAAGAAAAAGAGGATACAAAAAAGGGCGCCAAATAAGGCGCCTTTTCTTATGGGGGTGATATGTTTGACTGATGAGATGAAAAGCAAGGCTCTGCGGCTGCTGCGGGCCGCTGCCGGGCGTTACGACAAGATATGCGAGGCTTGGTACGCACACGCCGGTGAAGAGCTGGATTTGCAGCTGTTTTTGGATATGGCAGAGGACGATTGCCTGACCTATTTGGGCACGCAAGAGCTGCCGCCGGTGGTAACGGCCACCACACTGGCCAAACTGGCTTTTGTGCACCTGAACTGCTTTATACAGGATCGGGATTACGGTGTAAAGAGTGCGTCCTATACAGAGGGCAGCGTATCTATGAGCGAGACCTATACCACCCCTGCGGAGCAGGAGACAGCCATTGCCGACCTGCTCCAGCCGTACAACAGATACAGGGAGGTGCGCACCGGTGAAAGCAAAAACGCCTAAGTCGTGGACTGTAAAATCACGGATTTTCTCCGCACAGACGATCAGAGACAGTGCTTACGACTTTGAGCAGAACGCATACAGTGCTACACCTGCCGTTTTGTATTTGTGCTGGCAGCCGGTATCTGCTTCTGCCCCTATTGAGGAGCGGGGGCGGGTGCTGTCTGCCGGGTATCAAGCCGTGTTGTATGACCCTGTGGGCGTGCGGCCCGGCGACCTGGTACAGGCGGATGGTATTGGTTGGCTGGAGGTGGAGACCGTACAGCAGTTCCTGCATTATCGGTTGTTGACAGCGAATGCCACAGAGAGGAGAGCACCCGGTGGAAACGAACATTGAGATCGAAAAGCTGAGTGCCTATGCCAAGACACTGCAACGCACCGCAGATCATCTGCTGGACAATTTGGAACGGCAAATGCTGCAGGACGCGGAGGATATGGCCGGCCGCCAGCGGAGCAAGTGCCCGGAGGATACCGGGTTGCTGCGGGAATCTATCGCCGCTTTTTGCGAGCGTAACGGAGACAGCGTAACCGCAGGCAGTCGTACCAATATGCAGTATGCGGCCTATGTGGAATTCGGAACCGGGCCTGTGGGTGACGAAAAGGGTACACCGCTGGACAGTGAGCTGGGTATTGTGCGCAAGCACGAGCCTTGGACTGCGTATATACCCGGCTACGGATTTCGTAGGTTGAAAGGCCGCTTGCCGGCGCTCTTTATGTATAACGGCATGCAGGAAATGCAGCCGGTGATTGCAGAGCATTATGGCACAGCTATACAGGAGGCGATCAAGTGAAAAACTACCGTGCAGTGATCCGGGATACCTTAAAATCCGTACAGTCGGACATTCCCTATGACATTAAGATGGCATTTCCGGAGAGCAAACCGGCAGGTAACCTGATCACATTTTATGAGATTACTAATACAGGCACGGAACTGGCGTGCGTAGATGTGATCGCCTATCAGGTGGATCTGTGGTTTATGACCTTGCCGGACCTGTTGGAATTGACGGAAAAGGTAGACGAGGCTTTGACCTCGCTGGGCCTGATCCGGCAATTTGCGTCCTCGGACGCGCTTTTACACGACCCCAGCGGTTATTTGCGCAAATCATTGCGTTACGGTCGTCGGGTAGACACAAGAACCAATCGACTGATAGATTAAGGAGGATTTTATATGAACGAAACAAAGCCGGAACGCGGTCTTGCGTCCAAAGGCATTGAGGTATATCCCAACTATACCGGCCCCACAGCCAAGCGCCTGAACTACGCCACCCAAATCGGCGATCTGACCAAGGGCGAACGGGAAGAACTGGACGCCACTTGCTATGACGATGATGTGGAACACAGCATTACCGGTATTCGCAAGAAAGCAGACGCCTTTGAGGTGACTTTTCTGTACAACGCAAAGGACGCCACATCGGATTATCGGGTGCTGGCAGCTTTGGAGGAC
>OGXV01000384.1_pt1 | contig 27965 bp, 14 predicted proteins | sample 1576391 | NCBI WGS metagenome assembly OGXV01 (sample SAMEA3541586, study PRJEB24748) | human gut metagenome | biome: human gut; feature: human-associated habitat; material: faeces | place: China | collected 2012 | reverse complement strand
CCAAACTTTCCACAACATTGGCATCCTTCGCCTTAAAGTACTTAAACTCTACCACCCGGCAGTCATTGTGAAACGAAGTGCCGGGAATACCGGTCAACACCAAATCAGTACGGCCGGAAGGCAGATTCTGTTCTAAGGAAAAAGTATAAGAGCCACTTAAATAACGACTTAAGACTTCGTAAAAAGAACAGCGGATAAAATTCTCATTTACCTTGTCGAATACCTGGGCAGGGAATTGACCGAGATATTCGATGAAGTAGTTCTCGACCAATGGTTCCAATTGACGATTGTCCATGAACTGTTCGTAGACTGGTACAAAGCGGCGTGCATCATCGCTTATTACGTTCATCTCATTGTAATAGTTCATATAGACACTGCGCATAGTCAAATTGGGCAATGCCATTTTAAATTTATTTTTCAATGTCGTCATTCCCAAATAGTATAAACTAATGGGATAAAACTGTTTTTCAAAGAATTTCTTCTTGTTAAATTTACTACGAAGATCAGGCAGGGAGTAAATCAATTCATCATCTATCACCAATGCATCCAGCATTTCTTTCGCATTCTCTTGTGTGAGAGTGAGGCGGCGTATCCAGCCAATGTCCGTGCGGAGATTCTCATCCACCATTTCGTCAGGAAGATTGCCTTTGTTCACTGCAAACTTTTTAAAGAAATAAGTCAATATCGTAGAGTTAAACAACGGTCGGGCATCGGGTAGAAAACGATAACCGTCGTAATTATTTAAAATCAAACTCCATATTTCCTCGAACGTACTGTTGTTACGATCGTACTTTTGAAGCACATAACGCAGATAAATCGCCGCTTCATCGTGAGTGAAGCCCAGCATCTCCGCAAATTCAGGTTCCAGTGTAATTATTTCCGCTATGTTGTACCCGCTGGTGAGGTCATCCATAGTGACAGGAAGCACGCCGGTGCAGAAGCATGTACGGACGCTTCCTTCGCCAATCCCCCTCTTTATTACCTTGAAAAAAGTACGCAAGAAACTTTCGCCCGTAGTGACACTTTCATACAAAGGATCTTTGTAAGCGGTAAGCAGTTGATTGGTAAAATTGTCATATTCATCTATCAGTATATAGAGAGGTGGCAGAGCGTTGCTTGTCACCCAATCGAGGATATCTGAAAGCATCTGCGAAGCACTATCCATATTCCTGAAGCCGAAACCTTCAAAGAAACGCGGATAACGCGCCCTTCCTTTCACAAACATATTGATAGCGGGACACAGCAAGTCATTGAAGTTCTTTTCCAATCCTTCCATCGAATTAGCCAATTCCAGTTGTGAAAAGTCAAACCGCATCACCATGTATTTATTCTTCTCACTCGTGGGGTGGTTGCCGATATACGTTCCGCCAAACAGGGACTCAAACCGGTCGGCTTCGTTCACATCGTAATAGTAAGCAAGCGTAGACACCAGCAGGCTCTTGCCAAAACGTCGGGGACGAAGGAATACCGGAGCTTTGTATTGTTCCAACAAAGTGATGTATCTCGTTTTATCTACATAGTAAAAACCGCGTTCACGCATCTCTGCGAAGTTGGCAATGGCATAGGGGATGGTAATTTCTGCTTGCATACGATGAAAGTTTAAGTATTCAGTATCACAAAAATAGCACATTTTATTGGACGACACAAACGTATGCCCTTCTATTATCTTTAACTTCCAACAGATAGTCGGCCTGCTTCTCTACTATTTTCTCCACGATTTTCTTTTGGGTGCCAAGTGTATCGATTCCCCGTGTATTGTTCTCTTATTCCTACGCAATAGCATCTTGCAAACAGTTCATTGCTTATTTGTATGAAATAGACTAACTAATCATCTACGAATCATTAAGTTATACCATTTTACATAAGGGAGATGTTATTCGTTCCACTCTAGTGGAAAGATCATTGCACTCCAGTGGAAAGAATCGTTCACTCTAGTGCAAAGATCTGTTCACTGGAGTGGAATGAACTGGATAGCGGTAAGACAAAACGGTAATGGTGAAGGAAAAACAGATAAGTATATGGTGAATAATACACAGAAAAGCAATAAACAATAGAGAGTTGCTAATCAAACTGAAGAAGAAAAGGAGTATGAGAATAAGATGAGAAATGACTTGGAACCTATGAGAAATACACCATTTTTAGCTAAAAACAGTGAAAATACTATGAGAAATGCCGTTTTATATTTTATTTCTCATGGCATTATATAAATGATTTACAACAGATTAGCATGTTTCTATGAGAACATGAGAAATAAAAATGAAAAATCTTTTGCAGGGAAAGTGAAAAATTGATAGAAAGAATTGTTTAAATTCCCAGACCACCGTTTGTCCCAAGTTATTTTTTAAACGTTACTAAAAGGAATTTACATAGGACCAAAAGCGGTGAAAAGGGTGAAAAGAGAGATAGGGAGTAGGAGAAGATAAGCTACAAATAGTAAGATTTCGAATAGATAATCAGGAAAAACTTGATTATCTATTCAAAATTTTACTATTTTTGTGCTATGAATCCATTAGCAAATTTAGGAAACATTCCGATTAACAGTTCTACAATTGCTTCACTTTATCCCGAAATAAAGGGTAAGAATCAGAAAATTAGTGAACTGGAAAAGGCGAAAGAAATCATTCGCCTGAAGCGGGGAATGTATGTGGTCAATCCCACCGTTAGCGGGAAACTACTCTCCACCGAGCTTATAGCCAATCAGCTTTATGGCCCCTCTTATATCTCCCTGCAATCAGCATTGAGATATTACGGACTTATTCCGGAAACGGTCTATACAATGCGCTCGATGACCGTAAAACATACAAGATGCTTTGAAAACCTTATCGGTCGCTTCGACTACATATACTGTCCGCACAAGTACTTTTCAATCGGTGTCACACAAGTCCTTAAAGACGGATATTCATTTGTTATCGCTACTCCGGAAAAAGCGCTATGCGATCTTATAGCTTATACCCCTAACCTGAACTTGCGCTACCAAAAGGAAATCATCACCTATCTTGAAGAAGACATTCGTTTTGACATGGACGTATTCTTCAAAATGAGGACTGACATTTTCCGCCAGTGTGCCGCGTTTGGGAAAAAGAAGATAACACTAAATACTATCATTAATATCTTAGAGAAATGAACGACATTTATCAAAATATGCTATCTGCTTATGACTTGTCAACAGAGCAAGCCAAACGGAATGCCACCTTTGAAGTAAGCCAACAAATAATTCTCGCAGGACTCTCGAGGGGAGGATTCTTTGAGCATGCAGCTTTTTATGGCGGAACCTGTCTTAGGATATTTCACGGTCTTGACCGTTTTAGCGAAGATATGGATTTTTCCTTACTTAGCCCCAATAACGATTATGATTTTGAAAAATACTTCCCGGCTATCACAGATGAATTCGCTATTATAGGAAGAGACGTCGAGATCAAAAAGAAAGACAAGAAGAACTTTGGTAAGGTAGAATCTGCCTTTCTTAAAGACAACACAAACACATACGACGTCATGTTTCAAACAGAAAGAAGTATAAAAATCAAGATAGAAGTCGACACTCAACCTCCGCTGAAATTCAATACGGAAGAGAAACTCCTTCTTCAACCCATATCTTTCATGACGCGTTGTTTTATTCTACCAGATCTCTATGCCGGAAAGATGCACGCACTGGCTTTTCGTACATGGAAAAACAGGGTAAAAGGACGGGATTGGTATGATTTTGAATGGTATGTTAGAAAGGGAATAGAATTAAACTTCGCCCATTTACAGGAACGCATTAAAGAATTTAATGGGATTGAAATGACAAAAGAAGTTTTTTTGCAAGTATTGAAAGAACGACTCGCCCATACAGATATAAAAATGGTCAAACAAGATGTAGAACCATTTGTCAGAAATAGACAATCACTCGATATATGGTCGAACGATTATTTCCTACTACTGGCAGACAAAATCAAATGGAAATAAGAGAAGCCGATTTTATTATTATTGAAACGCAGATTAGCGCAAATTATCGCAGATAAAATAGAAGTCTGTGATAATTTGCGCTAATCTGCGTTTTATAAAAATGCAAAGCCGGTACTCATTATCTCCTGCTTCACGTCCGGATATTTATCCTATGATCCATTTACTACCCGGTATATACGAGATGATCTTCGTCGTTACAAAGCAACAGATAAATGTAACCACTGCAATACATGGGATAGCGGCAACGGTGGGTAGTCCCAGTGTGTCCTTGAACACAGATACCCACAATCCGAGCCAGAAGATATGCATAAGATACATACCATAGCTAAGTTTTGACGTTTCTGTCACCAGCACCGGAGCTTTCGGTCTCTCTATGCAGGTGAACATAAGGAATGTACCCGTTGTGAGAAGCACACAGTTGATGGTACAGAAAGCCCATCCTATTTCTATTACAGGTGTGGAATGGAGTTCACCCGGTACAGCCTGAACGTAGAATGAATAAATAGTCCATACAGCACCGATCACCATTAATATAGTTCCTATGATGAAACGTTTGGAACGATTCCATGTGAGGTGTACACGAATGTAATGTGCCAGTACGAGGTAGCCCAGATAACCGGAGAAATACCATAACATATGGTATTCATTCCAGAAACATTGTCCCCACACTTCACCGCACCAACGGTTAAGATAGGGCATACAGGTTGACAATACAAACAGTCCTATGAAAAAGAGTTCCTCTTTTGCCGTGGCTTTACGCAACCAGGGAGATATAATAGGAATAAACAGGTAAAGACTAATCAGAGGATACATAAACCAGAAATGTCCGGCCAGCGTGGGGAAGTTCAGCAATATTCGCGACAAGTCCTTCATGGATGTTTCTCCGTCTATCTGTCCCCATAACATGGGTAGGATACTGTATAGTATCATAAATATGAAAAACGGTGGCAGGATGCGAAGACAGCGCTGGCGATAGAATTGCCACATCGTCTGTTCCTCTTTCATTGGTGCAAGCAGGAAGGCAGAGACTATCATGAACAAGGGTACCGCCATACGTGAAAAACCGTCGTATACTGATACCCATAACCGGTCTGCTTCATTCGCTAGAAAAGACTGCGGTCCTGCCATATCTGTGGATCCGGGAGCACCGTAAAAATTCTCACTGGCATGAACAACCATTACGAGAAAGCATGCAAACACACGGACATAATCTAAAAAAACAATACGTTTCATTTTTCTAAGTTTTCTAGTTATTAATTTATTCTCTTGTATTCGGGAAGGCAGATATTCTCAACCGTGCCGCACCCATAGGGATCAACGTTATTTCTTCTTTATTACCTTTCACTGCATCTTCTTCCGGCAGTACGCCACACAATCCGGTTTCGTCTATCCTCCATTCAGGAACCAGGCGGCCGGTAGCTTTTACCTCTAAAGGTACACTGGCTACTGTGAAAGGATAATTATCGGCAGGCCAGGATTTACGGATTACCTTGAAGTTTTTCAAAGGTTCTGTCTTGTCCAGTACCAATGAATAGTTCCAGGGACTATCCGGATAGATTTCAGTAGTAGGCCATTTCTGGGGATCAGCCCCTTTCTGCCATTTAGAATCACCGATAGCAGTCTCGCGGCTGTCTTTCTCTACATATTTCTCTGCAATCTTGAGAGACAAAGTGAGGGGGCCATAATCTACGCTTACGCTATTTTTATTAACCTGCCAGGTACGCATAGACAAAGACATCGGTAACGTCAGTTCCACGCGATCTCCATTCGACCATTCCCGATGGATGCAAAGGTATTTTCCCGCTACGGGAGCTACATTTACCTTCTTACCATTCACGCGCACTTCTGCTCCTTTTGTCCATGAAGGAATGCGGAGATAGAACGGGAAAGTGACCTTTTCACCGGTAGAAACAGAGAAAGCGATACTTTCCTCAAAAGGATAATTCGTCTCTTCGTGAAGAGTGATTTCCTTTCCGTCGCCCACCTTTACAGTAGCTTTGCAAGCTGCATAAATAGCAGTTGCCACTCCGTTGTCGGGAGTTGCCAATACCAGATGTTCGGTAAAGTAAGGCCAGCCTTGTGCATGATTGTGTTGGCAACAACGGCTGCTGAAAGGATTCATCGAAAGGAACGGGCCACGATTGTCAATGCCCGGATGATGATTCTTGGAATCACTGATGGCATGGTTCGGGCAGGTGATATAGCGCAATGCTTTAAAGTCCGGCATCACAGCAGCAGGATAAGAGTTGAATGCTACTTCTTCACAGTGTTCAGCCCACATAGGGTCTCCCGTCATGCAAAGCATGATTTCATCGGAAGCCATCTGTTCAACCAGTCCGCAGGTTTCCACTCCCTGACGGGGATCGATGTATCCTAAACGGGCATTCTCATCCGCACCGAACATACCACCGGGCACTTGTCCGAAAGTACGGCGAATCAGATGATGAACATTATAAGAGGCTTTCAGCATCGCTGAATCCCCGGTCTGCATATAATAAGTGGCAGGTTCACGGAAACATTGGGCGATATTGACATTATGCCAGTTGGGTAAAGAGGTAGATTTAGTCCAGTCGGCAGTGTTGCGATGAATCTTTTCAGCCAGTTCTAACAAGAAAGCATCTCCGGTATGGTTGTAAAGCCAATAGATGCTGATGATATTATCACCACCGCGGCTTTTCTCCCAGTAATCTTCCAGAAGCTGGTCGTCGGGAACAGTCATCTGCCATTTAAAGTAGTTCGTCATCAAGTCAATGACACGCTGATCTTGAGAATACTCGTAATAGGATTGCAAACACCAAAGCATAATCATTTGTGCCCAAAGTTCACGTTTCCCGTTACGTTCGTTGACAGGACCGAAGTAACCATCCGGCTGGCGACTGGCAAATACGCCTTCAATCCAGTACTTGGTTTCCTCAATCATCTTCGGGTCGTTCAGGATATATGCCAGATTACCGTAGCCTTTGAGCCAATAGGGAACTTCTTCCCAACCGTGGTCACCACCGGTTGTCAACCAAGCATTATTATCTTTTTCCAGCCAGGCACTGATCTCTCCCAAGTGTCCGGTCAGACCGTCACGCTGCAATTCGAGATACTTCTTCATCCAACCTTCAGGCTGAATACTGCCTACCGGCAACTTTATAAAATTCAATGGACGAAGTGGAGCACGATACCCTGTATAATTGGTATTGGTAGACTGTATGTCCGGTCGATCCACTACTGTCACCGTACCACTGGAGGGAGCAGGTGCGCAAGCTGTAACCGCCACTCCAAACACTATCGACGCAAGAATACTTTTAGTCTTTATTTTCTTCATATCGTCTATTCCATTTTTTTATTTATCCCATTATCCAATGAGCTTTATCAGGCATCAACTTGTACATCAGTGCTGTAAACGCCCAACTACAAAGGAAAATACCTGCCGCCATCAACGGAACCTGCAGAGGAATAGGGATGGACGACGGACCGATTAACAGGAAGAATGGACCTACAACGAAATAATGCACCATATAAATACCAAATCCGCACTTCGTCATATTTGCCAGTGCCTTGATAACTATGCGATTAGTAACCGTCACTTTCTGAAGCAAGAGGAACACGGCCAACGTCATCAATACGACATTCGGACTGCAGAAAGTGAAGAACAATTCCATATCCGATTCCGTATGATTGGGGTCGGCTGCCGCCGCACTGAAACCGGAATAAGTGACATAATAGCCTATGGCAAAAAGCACGGCACAGATAAGCAACGTTTTCCATATTCCCCAGTCATTTCCTTTCTTGACGTAATGCCCCAGTAATAAATATCCGTTGAATCCGGCAAAATAATAGAACATGCCAAATGCATTCCAGGTGCTTGTACCGAACAGATAACCGGAGATGTATTCCGCCATATAAGGCAGAAACAAAGAGATGAACCAAATCAGCAGATAAGTGCGTTTCATCTTCTGATCTGCCCGCTCTATCCATGCCGAGAAGAAAGGCATATACAGGTAAAGGCCGATCAAAAGATAGATATACCACATATGATTCTCCTTAAAGCTGAAGTTAAAGGGAATCATCGCCACATCTTTCAGGGAATCCATCAACTCTTGGGATTCATTTCCCTGCACATAACAAAAGAACTGCCCGATAATGGACTTATCAAGCCCCACTACTCCCGTAAACCATGGAAACATATTGTAGAGAACAGACCAGATAAGAAACGGAAACAATACACGAAAGATACGTTTCTTATAAAACGTTCCCAAAGGTTGCTGTTTGACAGGCAGCAATAACAAACCGGTCATCATCACAAACAAAGGAACGGAAGGACGCAATAAAGACCCGTAAATAGCCGCCCAATGCGTATATTCGGGAATGACGCCCAACGTAGGAGAAATATAAAAAGGATCGATGCAATGTACACCAATCACCATTAACATGGCCACAGCACGGATTACGTCTAACCAGACCATCCGATGATCGAGAGCAGGGAGCTGATTCATACTTTTATTATTTATCTACAGAAAACTTAAAGATACATTGACTTGTATATTTCTCACCCGGACGAAGTACAGCCGACGGCCATTCGGGTTTGTTCGGTGTATCCGGATATTTCTGTGTTTCAAGACATACGGAAGCACGTTGGTTGTAAGTGATACCTTTCTTTCCTGTCAGTGAGCCATCGAGGAAGTTTCCGGCATATACCTGAATACCCGGTTCGTTGGTATAAACATCGAGTACGATACCTGTCTTCGGTGATTTCAGAGAAGCGCATTTACGAGTTACGTCACCTTTTGTATTCAATACCCAGTTGTGGTCGTAGCCGTTGCCGTTTTTCAGTTGTACGAAATCATAGTCATTGATACGCTCGCCTACCGGAGTCGGGGTACGGAAGTCCATTGGAGTACCTTCTACTGTAACAATTTCACCCGTAGTCATAAAGGTGCTGTCTACTGGAGTGTAATAATCCGCATCAACTGTCAACAGATGACCGGCGTTGTTGCCTGCGTCTCCCTCCAGGTTGAAATAAGAGTGATTGGTCATATTCACAATAGTCGGCTTGTCTGTTTCTGCCTCGTATTGAATGTCGATAGCGTTATCATCTGTGAGTTTCATTACCACTTTACAAGTGATATTTCCAGGGAAACCTTCTTCACCGTCTTCTGCCAAATAGGTCAGTTGCAGTTCCTGCGGATTGGGTTGAACAGCATCAAACACACGATACTGGAATCCTTGCGGACCACCGTGCAGGCAATGGCCATAATTGTTACGAGGAAGCTGATATTCCACACCGTCCAATGTAAATTTACCCTGGTTGATACGATTGGCATAACGTCCGATAGTTGCACCGAAATCCGACGGTTTACTGATATAATCCTGAATAGAATCGAAACCGAGCACGACATCGCGCATCTGTCCGTCTTTATCGGGGACCATCACTGAAACAATACGTCCACCAAAGTTCGTGATACAAACTTCCATGTTGTTCTTGTTGCGCAAAGTAAACAAATCGGTTTTCTTTCCATCCACTTCCGTCTGGAAATTACTCTGCAATAAACCGGAATCCGTAGTCTTTTCGGCTTTCGGCGTACAAGATGCCATTAAAAGGGCGGCAACTGCCCATACACATAAATTTTTCATGATACAACTTGTTTTTAGATATTCATTTTCAGATGCAGACGACGCGGATAACGCGTTTTTTCTCATTTTACATCAGAGAAAGAGCCGCATCATCCGCGTTATCCACGTCTAATTTAGTATGTCAGCATATTATTGTATACTATTCAATAAATCTACCTTTCCTTCATTAATCAACTTCAAAATCAGCTCACCGAAAAGAGTATTCTGCCAAGCGAACCATGCACGGGTAAATTTCTTCGGATTATCCTTATGGAAAGATTCGTGCATAAAGCCTGTGCCGGCATCTGTATCCATCAGCATCTTGATACAGGTCTTGATTTCGGCATCATTCTGACTGGTAAAGGCTTTCATCATAATACTCATCGGCCATACCATATCATAACCGATGTGCGGTCCGCCGATTCCTTCACCTGCCTTGCCTTTAAAGAAGTAAGGATTGTCTTCGCTCCATACAAAGCGACGGGTGTTCTGATAAATCGGATCGTTCACATTCACATCGCCCAGATAAGGCATTGCAAGCAGGCTCGGCACGTTAGCATCGTCCATCAGGTAATGATTTCCAAAGCCGTCTACCTCGAAGGTATAGATTTTACCATATTTAGGATGATTATATACCGCGTATTTCTTCAAAGCTGTTTCTACTTCCTGCGCCAGGTCTTTACATTCTTTAGACAAGGCTGTTTTCTTATTTACTTTCTCCAGAATCTCGGCAGCCTTACGCAAAGAAGACACAGCAAAGAAATTGGAAGGAACCAGGAATTGAAGAGTGGTGGCATCGTCCGAAGGACGGAAGCTGGAAACAATCAAACCGACAGGTTTCACCGGTGCTCCAAGGCCGTCATTGCTCACAGTATCCAGTGCACGTTCTGTTTTACGCTGGAATTTATAAGGGCCTACTCCTTCTTTGCGTTGTTGTTCCTTGAAGGTTTTCAGTACGTTAGTGATTGCCTGAATCCATTCTTCAGTAAATATGCTGGCATCTCCGGTAGTTTTCCAGTAATGGTAAGCCAGACGCAACGGATAGCACAGGGAGTCGATTTCCCATTTACGTTCGTGCAATTCCGGTTTCATATCTGTAAGGTCGCTCATCCAGTGACCGTCAGGAATGGCACCGTCATTAAACGCATTTGCATACGGGTCGATATTGATACATTTAAACTGGCGGAGGATCACTCCTGCCAACATTTCTTTCAGTTCGGGGTCCGAATTAGCCAGTTGCACATAAGGCCATACCTGTGCACCGGAGTCGCGAAGCCACATGGCATGAATATCTCCCGTATATACGAACGTATCCGGTTTGCCATCGCTTCCCTTACGGAAATGTACGGTAGTGTCCAGGGTATTCGGAAAACAGTTGGTAAACATCCATGCCAGTTTCGCATTCTTCAGAAGCTTCTGTACACGGAGAATCTCTTTTTCCACTGCATTCGAACGGAACAGGCGGTTGGATATTTCAGGGCGGTTGTCTTTCTGAATAGCATCTGCCAGACATATATGCATTTCCGTCATACGGTTGGAGGCTTGTAGCTGGCCACCGCAGAGAAGCATACCCGCCAACATACCTGCACTGATATATTTGATTTGTTTCTTCATGATTACTTCTTCTTTTTGAATTCATTAGAGAAAGAGTAAGGGAAATCGCTTTCTTTCGTACCACGTTGCTGATTGGGTTTGGCATCCATCTTGAAAGAAATGGTAGCACCATTCATCAGATCTTGATGGGTCAGGTAGTTTTTGGTGTATTCCTTGCCGTTCAGCATCATTGATGAAATGTAACGCTTGTCGTCTCCGTTATTCGGGGCGGAGATGGTTACTGTCTTTCCGTTTTCCAGATGCAGTTTCATCTCTTTGAAGTAAGGAGTACCCAGGACATACTCATCTGTGCCGGGGCATACCGGATAGAATCCCATTGCCGAGAATACATACCAGGCAGAAGTCTGACCGTTGTCCTCATCACCGCAATAACCGTCGGGAGCAGGAGTATAGAGTTTATCCATTACTTCACGAATCCAGTGCTGCGCTTTCCAGGGTTGACCGGAATAGTTGTACATATAAAGCATGTGCTGGATCGGCTGGTTGCCATGTGCATAGTTGCCCATATTCATGATCTGCATTTCACGGATTTCATGGATAACGGCTCTGTAATAGCTCTCATCGAATATCGGAGGCAGAATAAAAACAGAGTCCATCATCTGGTTGAAGCCGTCTTTACCACCCATCAGATCGATCAGACCTTGAGGATCGTGGAATACAGACCAAGTGTAATGCCAGCTGTTACCTTCTGTAAAGGCATCTCCCCATTTCAACGGGTTGAACGGAGCCTGGAAGGTACCGTCTTCATTCTTGCCACGCATCAGTTTGTGTTCGGGGTCATACAGATTCTTATAGTTCATCGCTCTCTTTGCGAAGATTTCAATCTCTTTTTTCGGTTTCTTCAAGGCCTTGCCGAGTTGGTAGATACACCAGTCATCATAAGCATACTCCAGTGTGCGGGCTGCATTCTCGTTAATACCTACATTATAAGGCACATAACCCAGCTTGTTATAATATTCATATCCCAGGCGTCCGGTAGAACTCACCTGCGGATGCACTGCATTCGCTCCGTGTTTCATGGCTTCCCACAGGGTTTCGATGTCGTATCCTTTTAGTCCTTTCAGGTAAGCGTCGGCAACTACGGAAGCGGAGTTGTTTCCAACCATACAACCTCTATGACCGGGGCTCGCCCATTCCGGAAGGAACCCGCTTTCCTTGTAGGTGTTCACCAATCCTTCCTGCATCTTCGTGTTCATGGATGGATACATCAGGTTGAGGAATGGGAAAAGGCAACGGAATGTATCCCAGAAACCGGTATCGGTAAACATGTAGCCCGGAAGTACTTCACCATTATAAGGACTGTAGTGCATAACGTCTCCTTTGGCATCTATCTCATAGAAGCTTCTGGGGAACAATACCGAACGATACAGGCAGGAGTAGAATGTACGCAAATGGTCGATATCATCGTCTTTCACTTCGATGCGTCCCAGTACGTCGTTCCATATCTTGCGGCCTTTCGCAGCAATCTGTTCAACGTTGTCCGTACCCAGTTCTTTCAGGTTCAATTCAGCCTGTTCGGGGCTGATGAAAGAGGAAGCGACACGAACATTCACCTGTTCGCCCTTGCGGGTTTTGAAACCGATCAGTGCGCCGGCATGGTTGTCCGTTACTTCCAGTTTGTTGGTATCAATCACACCACTGGCTACGGCAGCCGTATAAGTAAACGGTTTGTCGAATACCAGTACAAAGTAGTTTTTAAAGTTGGCAGGAACACCACCGCTGTTTTTAGTAGTATAGCCGATGATCTTGTTCTCCGAAGGGATCACTTTCACAAACGAGCCTTTATCGAAGGCGTCCACCACTACATAAGAGTGATCGTTTTCGGGGAAAGTGAAACGGAAAGCAGCGGCTCTCTCTGTCGGAGCAATCTCCGTCACTACATCATGGTCGGCAAGATATACCTTATAGTAATAAGGGGTAGCCGTTTCAGCTTTGTGGGAGAACCAACTGGCACGCTGGTCCTGATTGAATACTGCTTCACCGGTGACCGGCATGATAGCAAATTGACCGTAATCATTGATCCAGGGACTTGGCTGATGGGTTTGTTTGAATCCTCTGATCTTGTCAGCGTCATACGTATAGGCCCATCCATCGCCCATTTTACCAGTCTGCGGAACCCAAAAGTTCATTCCCCAGGGTAGCGCAATGGCGGGGTAAGTATTTCCGGTAGATAATGCGTGCTTCGACTGCGTACCAACCAGCGGACTAACATAGTCCACTGGTCCGGTAATTGTTTTTGCAGTCATACTCCATGCACTAAGTAACGTAAAAGCGAATAGAGCTAGTTTCTTCATGGTATTCTTGTTTTATTTAATCAGTTTTCCTTCAAGCATCTTGATAAAATATCCACCTACAACGGAACGTGCCTGGAAGCCTCTCTGATTCGGTTCATCTGTAAATACCCAGTCGGACATCGGAACACGGTTAGGTGTCACGTTCATAAACAGATATACCGGTTCTATAAATTTCTCAAAGGTAGCTTTGTCGTCAGCCAATGTAGCGGTCCACATGATCCAGTCGGTTTTTGTGTATGTTTCACGGTTATCCAACGGAAGACCATATTTATTTTGCTTCGAAAGATAGTAAGCTATTTCCGTTTCTGCAACATTTTTAGGGAAGATTTGCAGATTCAACAGTTTATCCCACACCAAGTTATACTTCTGACTCCATGTTCCCGGTTTGTCAAAAGTCAGACGGTAGTGGTCGCCATCATCCGCCATTTTCACCCATTCGGCAGCCATTTCTTTTGCTTTCTGTGTGTACTTTTCAGCCACCTCTTTTTTGCCCAGCATATCTGCCAGATAGCCATAAGAAGCAACACCCATGATCGCTTTGATAGAAAGGTTGGCATTGTGTGCGAAGTGACCTGCAAAGTCATCAGTACAAAGTTGGTTGGCCGGATCAAGTCCGTACTCTACCAGATAGTCTGTCCATGTAGTCAGTGTTTCCCAATGCTTCTGTGCATATGCTGCATTACCTTCCATCTTTGCAATGGCAGCAGCCAACACTACCATATTACCCGATTCTTCTACCGGCATATCACCGCCATAAGTCTGGCCGTTAGCTAATGGATAAGTACCTACATCATGTGCCGCAAATGGTTTCGCCCATTTTCCGCTTTCGCTATAATAGAAAATGTGGTTCATGGTAGCTTTTACCAGTTCCGGGTTATAGTACAGAAGTAACGGAGCTCCCGGATAAGTCAAGTCAACTGTTCCGATAGAACCATTACTGAAGTTTTCTTTAGAAAGGAATACCAGATCTCCGTTCGGAGCTTCTACCAGCTTATGAGCAGCCAATGCCTGACGATAAGCCAATGCACAAAGTTCGGCATATTTACGTCCGCCGGCAGCAATCGCTTCTTCCATCATTTTCTTGTCGAAAGCAGCACAGTTCTTCATCTGTGTCTTATATTCTTTCTCTGCTTTCTGGAATTGGGAAACAATCGTTTCATTGCCCTGACGGTTCCAGTAAGGACGCAGGTTATCGCCAAAGTATTGGATAGAATAAATATCATCATATCCGATCAATAAATGGCCATCAGCTTTTTGTGTTTCGCCTAATGAGCGTACCAAAGCCAGTTTATCATAACCATTCGTGGTAGGAGCTTCCAGCTTATTAGCTACAAAGCTCTTACGCAGTTCTCTGCCGTCGCCGATTGCAGATGTGCTGTTTTCTTTTTCAGCAGCCAGATAGAAATGTCCCCAATCGATACGTACATCGTCACCTTTCTTCTTCAGGATTTCCTGATTACGGCTTCCGGTACGAAGGAACAGCAAGTCGCCGTCAGTAAAGCTGTCGGCCACAGATTCCTGGTGAGGTTGGTCGATTGCCCATTGCGGAGATGCTTCGAAATATAATTCAACCTGATGTTTCTTGCCGTCATTGGAAGCTACTTCATAAGAAATATAGTTGACCGGACGTGACAGCAAATCCAGATTATCCATAAACATAGGAGCGGTAAATGTCAGTTTCAAGTCTACCGGACCACAAGTAAAGGTATAATAAGTCTGCATAGGTTGTACGTCTGCAGATGTTTGTTGTGCTGTTTGATGGAAAGAACGATAACCGTCCAGTTCTACCAACAATCCGAAATCCAGTAATCCGTTTCCTACACGGTTACGGCAATAGCCGGCAATCAGATTCTCACCCGGTTTCAAAGAAGCTACCACTTCTTCGGGCAGTTTCACTCTCTCGTTCTTTTTACAAGCATTACCTGTATCTACCACTTTGATGCCGTTGATATAGATGATAGCATCATCGTCATGAGAGAATTCCAGATATACATTCTTTCCTGTCAAGTCTTCCTGAATATCAGCTACCCGGCGTACCCAGATAAATTCTTCTCCCCATTGGGTTTTGGCTGTATGCTCATTCTCCATGGTTCCGAAGGCAGCTTCGCCTTCTTTCCATGCTTTATCATTGAATCCGGCATTCTGCCATCCGTCAGCAGGCTGTTGAGTGGTATACTTTCCTGTCCAGCTACCTTGTTCTGATGTCTTTACCAAAGGACGTAGTTCCAGTTCTTCCGTTCCCATGAAACGGTAAGTTTGTCCGTCTACTTTAGCAACTCCCAGCAAAGGGAAGTCCTTACCTGTCCAATGTTTCACGGAGCCATCATACAGATTGTCCGTAGTAGACCATGCACTGGTGTAAGGGTCAATCGTCACCAGCGGGTATGCCGGAGCACGTAATTCATTTTTCTCGTGCTGCTCTATCTGGGTCTCACAGCTACAAAGTACAGAAGCTGTTCCCAGCAACAGCATCATCAGTTGTTGTTTCATAATTTAAATCACCTGTTTTATTTAATCTATTTTACCATTCTATGGATACATTCACTCCGGCAGGATCGTTCTCGAAACTCAATAAAAGAGTTTTTGAAGATTCATCCCATTCCGGCTGTTCTGTCTTTCCGTTTACCAAGACTTTCCCGGGCTTGCGCGGCAAGAGGATTCTTGATACATTCGTCGTATGTAACGGGCTCTTAGCTACAAACGAGTAGCTCTGCTTCCCTACTTTCTCATCGTAAATGCGAGAAGCTCCGCAAAGTACCTTTGCTTTCACCTTACCGGATACTTTACTCAAGTCATACAAATATCCCTGTTCACCGGGATTAATCTGTTTCACAGTCAGTACCGGCAGGTCTTTGTCGAATAAATCGATATACAGTCCCGACAGTTTCAAAGGCTCTTTAGAAGAACTTTCATCCATTACTGCCGCGATTGTATAAGGTCCCCGTTCCACTACAAAATTGTTTTTGATTTCTATCTTTTTACCTGTTTGGTTCAGATAGGCGGAGGCAACCGTTTCAAAGTATTTGCGGTCGTTCCCGTTCTTCAATACAAAATGCTTCGGGTCTTCGCGCATGACAATCACAGTGCCTTTGCCGGAACGGTATGTTCCATCACCGGGAGTGCGGGACAAGCCCATTGCCTCAAACAGATGTTCCGAAGGGGCTTTGTAGGTGTTTCCTTCTGTATTCCACCATTCCAAAACCGTTTGATAAGGGTCGACATCTTCTCCGCAATACACCAGTGTACCTCCCTTTTTAACCCAGTCTGCCAGATAGTTATGGTATTCCGGCTTCATTGGTTTCATGTTTGAGTAGGACATTACGAGTACCTGAAGTCCTTTGAACGTTTCTTGAAACGGAGTATTCTCCATGTGTACCAGTTCCACCGGAATTCCTCTTTTTAATAATGGCAAAGTTTGTCCATAGAAGCTGGAGAATTGCGGATCGTCATATCCGTTATGATCCGGGAAACGCTGGAACATCAGCGAATTTGCCATTAATACTCCAATGCCGTGCGTACCGTTGATCTGCTTGTCAGAAGTGCGAATGTCATTCAATGTATTAATCATCACCTGCATTTGCGTGGAGTATGAACGTGGGATGCGTTCCTTCTGATCGGTTCCGGCTATCCGGTATAATCCCTGATAAATACGGTCCGGCCAGGGCATCACTTCATAAGTATCTACCATCGGATACATTAGCTGTGCTGCAAAAGTGGCCTGATAATTTATCTTATAGTCCAGCCAGTCTTTGGCACGGTCTTCAATCGGATCGGTCAGGAAATACATTTTGCGGTTCAAAGGAGCGGTCATGGATTTCATGCAGCCATATTCGAGAAAGGCATTCTCGAATACACGTTCTTTCTTTACACCGTTATAGAAATTCGGTTCACGGGCAGTACCCGTCCATACCTGTGCTATGTAGCCGTCTACACAATCCAATGAAGCCAGACTGGCTTCCGGGCTTACGATTTGCCAGGAAGTGTAGTTAATCAAAGAGTGAGTGGGCACATAACATTTCACATCCAGCCCTTTCGATTTACCGTATTCTTTGGCATAAGTAAATATCTTATCCAGTGCATGATAGTAGAGGTGATATTTCAACTTATTGGAAAGGTAAGTGTTCTCGGGAGATTCATGTTGAGGTCTCCAGGGGAAATTATAATATTTCTGCCATTCAGACTTGAAGGCCTCGCTATATCCGCCACGCATCCAGAATTCCGGTTCCTCCAGATAGATAGAAGTAATTCCGGCATCAATCACCCGCTTTATCTGCGTTTCCTGCATATAACGGATAAAACTTTCGGTAGGTACAATGTAGGGTATCAAGTGTCCGTGGGCTATCTCGTTTCCGTTACGATCCCGTTGGCCTTCTTTCAGGTGACCGTCTATTCCATCCCATTTGCCGAGAAAATAGTCTTGATAGTCCCCCCATGCCACTCCGGTCATAAATTGCGTCTGATATCCCTTGTCTCTCCATGACTGGACACGATGTTCGAAGGAGATGCCTTCTTTATCCAGTGTACCATATACCATTGTGGCATCTGCGCGTACATCTGTTTCCGGTTTCCAGGGTTCGGCTGTTTGAAAAGTTGTTTTCGCTTCCTTGCCGTTAGCCGCTTGAGTTTGAGCAAAGGAAACATTATTACCGGTTAATAAAAGGCTGAATATAATCAGTAGTTGTTTATTATTCATTTTCACGTGGTTCTGTGTCGTTTTCTATTTACTTCTTAGCCGGGAATAAAAGCATCAATGCCGGTATACCGGAAGCAGAGTAGCTATCTATTTCCGCACCTGCCGGCAACTTCTTATGATATTCGCCTCCACACACATTTCGCGTCTCATCTCTGTTTGCCCAACCTGTTTTGATGGTATGTTTCAGGAACGGAAGATATTGGGTTTGTCCGCAATCATATACTAACCATGCCATGTATTCAGCAAAGATGGCAGTATAGATTCCCTGTTCAATACCACTTTCGAAAGGTAGCACTTTATGTTCTGCTGACATATCTTTCACTGTATAGTCTGCTGCCAGAATAGCATTGTCCAGATAACGTTTCTCTCCGGTCGCCTTATAAAGCAGTATGGATGCACCAATAAAGGTTGCCTGATTGTAGACATGTACCTTCCACGCGGGATTGCCATTTCCATGACGGCTATCAGCGATCTTTCCAGTTTCTTTATCCAGCAGATTTTCCACTCCCCATTCGTAGATTTCTTTGCCTTTGGCAAGATATTGAGCCTTCGTCTGATAATCCGGCCGTTTGTCGGTCGGTTCTTTTCTATTTTCAGGTACGTTATTGTAGAGGGTCAATGCTGCCACCACTGTCGGGAAGTTGATACATGCCATCTTTCCATCACCGAATTTATTTGGTTTCGGATTCTGAATAGGTTGCCATTGCCAGAACATACCTCCGTTTTCTTTGTCATACGAACCGGTATCACCCACCTTTTCCGAACCATACCACACGCGCTTGAAACTGGCTTCCGAGAGTTTCAGATATTCATCCACTCCAAAAAGCTCGTATGCACGTGCCAGACTGATAGTCCACCACATGATATCATCATAGATGAACCAGCCAGTGTTTTCGTTGTTATCATCAAAATCAAACTGGCAGTATTGCGCTTTGTTTCCTGCGAAGATTTTCTCGCAAAGCGCTTTATACTCACGAGTCTTCTTTTTGTCTTTCTGTGCCTTTGCCAGTTTATAAGCATTCATCGCCATGTCCCAATAAATAGGCTGACACCAGATAGCCGCCGCTCCATTACCGCGATCAACAGCGCTTGGATAGGAGGAATTTGTTTTATAAATATATTTATTGGAGTCTAGTAGGGTATTGTTAAATCCTTCGTAAGCCGCCCATACATCTTCGTTAGTATATGCGTGCTTCTTCTGGTTTGCTTTTCCTAAATTGCCGACTGCCCATATAGTAGTTGATGCTCCCAATAGTAGTGTCAGAGCCAAAAGAATTTTGCTTTTCATGATAGTTTATAAGTTTATGCATTTTTCCTGTTACAAAGATTGCAGAAATAGCTGAAAAAAAACGATAATATTTATTCAATAAAGAACAAATACAGACCAAAACGCTTTTCTGCAATAAAAATATAGGATTAATAAAGGGTTATTGGAGAGTAATTTCCCCTCATTCTGCCTTACGACAGAGATAAGGGGAATATTTAATCTACCTATTGAAAACTCATCCTGGTAAACAATTATTTGTTATCTGAAATAGCTGTAGATTCAACCCATTGCCAGTTATCACCAACTAATGTTGCCTTATGACCTTTCACACCTGTTATTGTCCTGGTAGCACTTTGAGTAGGCTGATCGCCTTTCACTTCAAAATCCCAAGCATCTACCAAATCCGCATTATCGACATTTATACCTTCTTCATTTCCCATATAAGAAGCATATACCTGATTTTCTGTCCGGTTTGTTTTCCAGATACGTATCTTCTTTATGTAACCGGAGAACCATTCATTACGATTTCCACTATTGTCCATCATACAGAATCCGGTCATGTGAATCTGATTAGCTATGGATTGCTCATTGATATATGTTCTCCAGGATTCACCCACACGGATGATTTCACCTTGTCTCGTACCGTCAATCATGGAATAACATTTCACATCTGTCGGAGTGTCAAATCCCGGAAGTCCTTTATCTCTGAACAGGAATGCATAATGTGTCCAACGATCTTTGGTCCAGTTGTCCGATTTCTTCCATCCCGGCTCCCACTCTTCAGGAGTCGTGTGATTATTATTTTGCCAATGAGCGACCATCGTTCTCAACAATCCCTTAGTGCGATCTTGTGCACGCCATCCGCTCCAATAAGGATCGTTCGTCATCGTAGAAAGGAAAGTACAGTTATCTTCTCCCTGTTTATTACAATATTCTTTAATATTCACCCAAAGTTCTATCGTGAATGCCTGATTATCATCCTCTCCAAACTTCACATAATCTTCGCTATAACCAAAGTCTATATATGAACCGGCATTTCCGTCTACAAACAGATTCCAGGTAATCTGACTATTATCCGGCCATGCAGAGTCTTCTACTTCTTCCACTTTCTTATCGACGGCGGCAATAGCCTCATCATAGATTTCCTGTGTCATATCTGTAATGGAACCGGATTTGATTCTTTCAGCCAGACTTTCCAAGTCTTTAGCAGCACTCTCCAAAACCGATTTATTATCAACCGGATATTGGCCCTGATGATTTCCCCACTTCGTTTCATCATTAACGATTGCAAGTATTTCATCCGCTTTAGCCAGCAAATTATTAATATATTGTTGTGCCTCCGGAGACAGATTATAATATTTTGAATTCTTAAACTCATCAATAGCCTTATTTACCTTTGCTACAGCAGCTTCCAGAGTTGTTTCATCCAGTTCTTCGCCACCTTCCACCCGCTTTATCAGGGCATCCAACTCGGCAATGGCAGCATTCAATATATCTTTTCCGGTTTCGGGATAGGTGCCGGGAGCAGTTCCGTAAGTTGAGTTTTTCAATAAATAGTTCAATGATGTACGGTTCTCTTGTAAGATACTTAATTGTGTATCTGTTATATACTCGTCTTCAATATCATCACAAGCGGTAAATATCCCTGCCAGACAAGAAATCAGGAGGAAAGAGAGGAGCATTGCTCCCTCTCTCCATTTATTAGTTAAACGTTTCATGTTTTTCATCGTTTTTACATTATTATTCAACAATACGTTGCCACTCGTAAGTACCGATAATCTTAGCAGTATGACGACCTGTCAGGTCTATTACTTCATTACCCGAACCGGAAGGTTTGGTGGTGAAATCCCATGCTGCCGCCAAGTCTTCTTCTTTACCAGTCACTTCAGCCGTCCCATTATAAGAGCTCTGGATATATTCGTTATCCTTTGCACTTTTCCAGATACGGATTTTCTTCATATAGCCGGCAAAACCTTCTTCAAACAGATTATCACTAGTACGCATATAACGTCCGAAAGCAGTCATCGGCGTGTTATAGCTGGCATAATTGCTGGAATTATAGAATCTGTTGCCAACACTTCCCTCGGTTGTTTTCATTTCTCCATTCACATACAACTTTGCACGATATTCCGGACTACCCGGCAAACCTTTGTCACTGTACACAAACAGGAAGTGTTGCCATTCTCCATCTTCCGGTGCCTTTAATGACGGTTCACAAATATTTCCTCCTGTTTCACCCCAAGTTGCACGATAAATTCCACCATCTGCATTGCGCCAATACATCATCCAACCATTGCGCCATCCGTCACCGCCCATGTAGGTAGAGAGGAACACATTCTGGTCTTTTCCACCACCTTTGGTTACTTTCACCCAGAACTCAACAGTAAAGGCTTGATTTCCTTCGGTTCCGAAATTCACATATTCTTCGCTACGTCCGAAATCGATATAAGAACCACCGTCTCCACGTCCATCCACAAACAGTTCAGCCGGCGTAGTTTCAGCATCTTCTGTACGGATCGTGCTTTCAAATTGTTCTATAGCTGCCTCGGCTTCTGCCACATAGCGTTGTTTCTCACTTTCTGACGGAGCAGGCTTCTGATATTTAATTAGAAGTACTGCACGATTAGCATCATCTATCGCATCTGTCAGAATAGCACGGCTTTCGGTGGGATACTGTCCCTTTTTATCTCCGTATTCCGAATTTTGCTGCAAATCGGTCATTTCAGCAATCAATGCATCCAGTTGGTCGATATAGGCATCCTCTATTTCAGGAGCTGCAGTATACTCGTCATGTGTTTCTTCAGAACAAGCCGCCAATTGAAGTGTCAGTACCATGCATAACACATAATACCACATTTTCCAATTTGAATATTTCGTATTCATTATTCTTCTTTTTTATGGGTTACAATTATTTATCTGCCGGAAACAATAACATCAATGCCGGTATTCCGGACGCACTATAGCTGTCGATAGTAGCACCTTCTATCTGCGCCTTATGGTATTCGCCGCCACACAGATTACGTGTCTGATCGCGATTAGCCCAGCCATAATTAATACTGCGCTTCAAAAATGGTAAATACTGTGTCTGACCACAATCGTTAACCAGCATAGCCATGTATTCCGCAAAGATAGCGGTATAAATCCCCTGTTCCACTCCACTCTCAAACGGCAATAAATCGTAGGTTGCAGACATGGTATTCATCGTATAGTCGGCTCCCAGAACCGCATTATCCAAATATGTTTTCTCTCCGGTAGCCTTATAGAGCAATAGCGAAGCTCCGATAAAAGTGGCCTGATTGTACACATGGTCTGACCATGCCGGATTTCCTTCGCCATGCTTACTGTCGGCTACTTCTCCTGTATTGCTGTCCACGAGATTTTTCACAGCCCATTCATAGATTTCTTTTCCTTTTGCCAGATAAGCATCTTTTGTTTCATAATGCGGACGGGTAAAGTCACCGTACTTATTACTCCAACTTTCCGGATTCGGATCTGCCACACGGTCGGCAGGAACATTGTTGTAGAGAGTCAATGCAGCCACTACAGTGGGGAAGTTGATACAAGCCATCTTGCCGTCGCTGGCTACATTCTCATTCGGATTCCTGATAGGCTGCCATTGCCAGAACATACCTCCACCCAGATTCTTTTCCGGATCTGCATACGAACCCGTATCACCAACCTTTTTCGAACCATACCACACGCGTGCAAAACTTGCTTCTGCCAGACTGCGGTACTCGTCTACTTTAAACAATTCATAAGCACGCGCTAAAGTAATGGTCCACCATTGGATATCATCATAGATAAACCAACCGGTGTTCTCATTATTATTGTCAAAATCAAAGTTTACATAATGTGCTTTATTTCCGGCAAACAAATCATCGCACAACTGCTTGTATTTGTTTTCTCTTTCCGTATCCCCTTCCGCTTTTGCACGTTTATAGGCATTCATCGCCATATCCCAGTAGATAGGTTGGCACCAGATAGCGGCAGCTCCGTTATTGCGGTCTACAGCAGCTGTATAAGCGGTACTTGTTTTATAAATATTCTTATCGGGGTCCAGCAAGTAATCATTAAATGCCTCATAGGCAGTCCAGGTATCTGCATTGGTATACTCCGGGACAATCTCGTAATCCGGCGTATACGGCTTTGCCTGCTTATCCTCATTGCAAGAGGACATACAAAGGACACCGAACATGAGACAAACTGCAGAGAAAATATATTGTTTCATCATAATTTCTATTTTATAATCAGTATTTAGAATCCTGTATTCTGAACCAAGTTCTTATCAATATCAATCTCACCCTGTGGTATGGGGAAGAAATACTGACGGTCAAAAATACGTTTTACAATCTCCGTACGTTTGAAGAATTCATTTCCGTCATAATTGACATTCATTCCATGAATTGCCTTATTGAAATATTCATTTACCAATCCCCAGCGGCGTACGTCAAAATAACGACAGTTTTCGAAACTCAATTCGATGCGTTTCTCCTTGCGGATCAACTCCATGACCTCATCCGTTGTAGTCGGTTTAGGCAGATTGACTGTCTCACCGTATCCCGGAATTCCCGCACGCTTACGAATCATGTTCATATAAGTCCAGATATCTTCATGAGTCGGATTAACATGTGCCAGTGCTTCGATATAGTCAAAATAAATATTAGTCAGACGCAAGAGTACACAAACCAGATTTTGGTTACGGTCGCCGGAATCCATACATTTGCGTACCAGATAACCTGTACTGCTATAGTCATTGCTACCTTGTTCCTTACCACAACTTCCACTATAAGTGAAATCTACTACATAACCGCCTTCTGTTCCATCAAACCATTTTGAATTGCTAAAGGTGATGTCGGCATAGAAACGAGGTTCACGATTGACATACATCATTCTGGTTCCTACCGGTGCATATAATGTTCCGTCTGTTCCTTTGTATTCTTTTGTAGAGACTCCTTCTTCTACATAATCGGATTCCTCATTGATAATCGGAGTGACACCATCAGCACTATAACCGGAGATTGGAGATTCTCCGTTTGACATGAAATAAGCATCTACCATTTCCTGTGTTGCCCCCAACAAGCTACCCCCTCTATAATCGGTTGTATTACCGGATCTATTCGGCATACGGTCGTACTGCATGGTTCCTGCCGAATTATCCAGACGATAGAAAATCATCTCTTTATTGTTACCCATTTCAGAAAACAGGGTTCTCACTGCACGACGATAAGATTCCGTCGGACTGAATCCTTCCGAGTCCGGGCCGGAAACAGAAACACCGTCCTTATTAGTATACATCAGATGATAACGGCTGCCATAATTAGAGAAGAATGTGTTACATTCATCAATCACTCTCTGCCAGTTGGCGCGTTTGGTAGCTTCATCCGGTCTGCTGGGAAATAGTTTTGTTCCATCATTATTAGCCAAATCAGAATAATAGGTACTTTCTCCATTAAACAACCAGCTGGCACGATAAGTCAATGCCTCAATAATAAATGCCTGTGCAATCGCTTTGTCAATACGACCATATCCGGACACCTTATCGGTAGAAGCATCATCCAGCAAACCGTCGTTTTGCGCACCTTTCAGTTCTGATACGATAAAATCGAAACACTCATCTACCGTATTACGCGGGAGTTGCAACTCGTCACTCGGAGTATCCATCGCAAAATCCTTTTCAAGCAAAGGTACCGGGCCATAAGTGCGCACTAAATAAAAATAGTAGATAGCCCGTAAAGCTCTAGCTTCTGCTTTCCATTGATTTCTTTCCGTAACAGTCAACGGTGCCTGATCTACATTTTCTGTAAATACTGCAGCCTCATGGATACCTGAAAACCAGCTCTTCCAGCGATATAATACCATCGTTCCTTCGGTAGCATCGATAGAATTGTTATTTATCAGTTTTCCCTTATTGTCATTTGTCCACTCTGCCTCGTCACTGGAACCTGTCCAAGGGCCGGGAGTACGGTACAGACTGGTTTCATGTACCTGACGTTGGTTAAATTCATCCGGTAAGAATGTGTATACGTTCGAAAGATACCGCAAGGCTCCATCTCTGGTTGTGAAAATCTCTTTGAGTGACAAACGGTCATCAGGCACCTGGTCAAAATAGTCATTACAAGATGTCGTCAAGAGACACGCCAGCAAACTTACGATTATATAATTATATTTTTTCATTATCTTTTTGTTTAGAATGTGAAATTAATACCAACTGAATAAGAGGTCGTATTTGGATAAGAAGCACCATTATCGGTATTCAACTCCGGATCCCACAATTTGAAACGACTCAAAGTGAACAGGTTAGTTCCCATTACATATACGGCCGCATTCTTCAGATGAACTTTATTCACCCAAGGTTTCGGCAGGTTATAAGATACCTGCAATGTCTTCAGACGCAGGAAGTTCATGTTACGTACCCACCAGGTACTCTTCTGGAAGTTATTAATATTACTGGTTGTTTCGCTTCCATAAGACAGGCGCGGATAAAAGGCATTCTGATCCGGATTTTCCTCTGTCCAACGGTCGCCAATGTTAGAGTAGAGGTTACCGCTACCACCACCGCCGTTAAACGGATTAATACTGCTACCGTTCAAAACACGTTCGGCTCCTGCTACGCCCTGGAACATCATACCTACTGACAGGTCTTTCCAACCTACGGTAAATCCGAAACCATAAACAGTTGTCGGCACATCCCCACGGGAAATGTAAGTCTGGTCGTACGCATCAATCTGACCATCATTGTTCAAATCCTTGTATTTGATATCTCCCGCCTTTACAGTACCAAACTGTGAAGCAAATGGTTTGGGAGTGATTGCTTTATTGGCATCCGACAACGATTCCCAACGTGCCATATCATCTATTTCAGCTTGAGTGAACAGTCCTTCGGCCACATACCCTTTCACTCCATTGATGTTACGTCCATACTGGTTCATCCATTCGTATTTCTGTTCCGGCAGTTCTCCCTGAATCCATTTATCCTTATTAAAGGTGATATTACCACGAAGCGCAAGTACCCAGTCTTTATTAATACGCTTGTTATACTCTATCGTTCCATCGAACCCTTTATTTTCTATGATACCAATATTTCCATAAGGAGCAGATGTATTGTATCCCAGGAATGAAGGTATAGAATGCTCACGCTTCAACAGGATGTTTTCACGACGTTCCTTAAACAAGTCGAATACAATAGACAGGTCGTCATTAAACAGTTTAATATCAATACCCAAGTCTTGTTTACGCGATTCTTCCCAAATCAAGTCAACAGCCATATTCACTGTTTCATAACCAGACCATTTGGTACCGTTCGGTCCGAATTTATAACCATAATCGCCATTCTCTTTCATCTGGTCCAGATACATAAAACGACGGTCGGAAACTTCACTATTACCTACTTTACCATCCGTATAGCGTATCTTCAGGAAAGAAACAGCTTTTGACAGCGGTTGCCAGAATTTCTCGTTTGAGATAACCCAACCCACACCAAATGCAGGGAAAGTTCCGAAACGATGTTTGGGCGAGAAGTTCTCGGCACCGTTATAGCCGATGTTGAATTCTGCAAAATAACGGTCTTTCCATGAATAAGTGGCACGACCGGCAATACCCATCATACGATAAGGAATCGCATCTTCCAGTGTACCTTTCGGATACAACAGTTTGGATTGCTGGTTGAACAGGAACAGTGCACTGACACGATGATCGTCATTGAACGTCCGGTCATAGTTCAGGGAAGCTTCCAGGTAAGTTTTCTTATTACCACTTGTTTCCTGTTTATAGCTCAACACATTACTTCCTTCATAAATACGTTGCAAAATGGGCTGTCCGTCCATATCGTAAGGAACACTGGTATCCAGGAAGTTATAAGTAGACTCTGCACGGTCCTGATGTACATGTATCTCATTGTACACGTCGAACGCGTACATGGCAGTCAATTTCAGCCCTTTAGTAAGCATATCCAAATCCTGTGTGATACGTAGATTAGAATAGATCTGATTTTTCGTCAGGTTATCATATCCACGACGGGTAGCTTGTGAATAAGGGTTATTAAAGTTATTGTTAGTTGAAGTTCCCGGCACATAGGCTTCTCCGTTGACAAAGAACATCTTTGGATATTCAACCGGTGAAATTGACATTGCCGCATTATACAAATCAGCAGAAGAGATAGCCGGATAGTTTCCTTCTCCCAAATAACCTTGTGCACCGATCTCCACTTTAGTAGTAGGAGTCACATCAATATTCAGATTAGTGGTAAAGTTATAACGGCTATATTTCATTTTGGAATCATAGGTGTTGATATTCTTATCAGTCACCGTCATACCTGTTTCATTGAAGTAGCTGACTGACGCATAATAAGCAACCTTTTCACTACCACCCCGCACATTTACATTCACACGGCGATTATGTCCCCAATCATTAAAGATTTCCTTCAACCAATCTACGTTCGGATACAAATAAGGATCTTTGCCGGCAATCGTATTACGAATCTGGTCTTCCGTATATTTTGTAGCAATACCGTCATTACGCATTGCCTCGTTGGCTGCATTCATATAAGTGATAC
>OGXV01000361.1_pt1 | contig 28698 bp, 28 predicted proteins | sample 1576391 | NCBI WGS metagenome assembly OGXV01 (sample SAMEA3541586, study PRJEB24748) | human gut metagenome | biome: human gut; feature: human-associated habitat; material: faeces | place: China | collected 2012 | reverse complement strand
AAATAAGAACAAATCCAATGGTTACAAATCCTATCTACAAACGTCATTACTTATACCGTTTTCCCCCACCAGCGCATGAATCTCGCCTTTTTGTATATCAAAATCAACACCTTTTAAGACAGACACTTCACCAAATGTCTTATGAATATTTTTTACCTCCAAGACTGCCTGATTCATACGGTTCACCTCCTTTGATTGTCTGGTGATTATTCGCTGTCAAATCTATTTACCCCTGATTTTTGCAGGGCTTCAACATCTCCTCCTATTTCGTTGTATCCATTTGATGCAACCGTGTATCCTGCTTCTTTTAGGGAACCTTTTGTGTAGAGAAAGACGAAACAGCAGGATTCATCAAAAGGATTATAGAAATAGTGTTCTGCTCCCTTGGGGACAAACAAAATATCCTTTTCCTTGCAAATGAAATCCATGCCGTTTAATCCGCTGATTCCCCTGCCCTTTAAAATATACATAACCTCCTCACAATCAGGATGGATGTGAGGCTTATGTACTGATGAGCCTGGTGCAAATTCACTGTAGCCAAAAGTAATCTCCTTTGCCCCCACCGTATCTTCATCAATTGCAATCAGGCGAGAAGAACCTATCAGATCCGGAATCGGATAGCTTATCCCATCTTCCTCAAAGGTGCGTACATAAGGGGTCATTTCTCGGTTCCTGGTATACAGGGCTTCTTCATCTGGGGTTATATTAAATTTCTTGTCCAAAATTTGTTCCTCCTACCGCGTTTTGTTTTCATATGAATATTGTCAGATATACATTGTAATTAAGGTATTAAAAAGGGAGACAGCCACTATAATCGCAGCAGCCTCCCTATGTTTACTATGCATCCGGATAATAGGTGTAGAGATTTTCTTTCGTAATAATGTCAAGAGGCGGAACCGTTTCAAGGGGCGGTTTTGTTCCGTCATTTAAATGTTCAATTACCATAGGAAGCAGGTCCCATCCAAACCGCTCGGAGAACTGGGCTACAGTCCCAAGAATGGGAGAATCATTTTTTTTCAACTCCTCAAAAGCCACTGGATTAGCGCCACAGGAGGTAATGATTACATCATCAACCCGTCCGGCTGCCTTTACGGCAGCCAGCATGCCCATGGTATTCTGGTCGATATGGCACCACATCATGATTTTTCCATCCGGATGGGCAGTCAGAAAGTCTGCTGTCCTCTGTCTTGTGACCTCTGGATCGCCTTCTGTACTGATTTCGAACACCTCTGTCTTAGGCAGGGCTTCCAGCACAGAGTCTTTACAGCCTTCTGCCCTTTGGATAAAGTTCACTCCGCTTTCCGGATGCCCGGCCACAAACAGAACCGGTTTTTCATCTGGCCAGCGCTCCCTGGCTTCTTTTATAAGCAGTTCACCACATAGTGTGCCAAATTTATAATTATCAATGTGGTATTCTGGATCAATACCGTCCCTTGCTTTTGTCTGTATGGATATCATGGGGATTCCTGCCTTTTCAAGCTTATCGGCAATGGCGGCATTGATGGATTCATCCTGGTTAAAATTTAGATAGTAATCCACCCCTGCCTGAATGGCTGTATCACAATTTGTAATAGCCTGGTTTGCATCCTGCTTATTATCAAATACCATACAATCTACTCCGTAATACCTGCAGGCATCCAATACAGAATCTCTTACGATAATTGAAATAGAGTTTTCATCATTCCAGTTTGCGTAAGCAATCTTGTAAGGTTTATCAGCGTAGACATCTTCATTTACCTCAATTATCGCAGGATATTTAATGTCTACCTCTGTATGAGGAATCTGTTCTTTTTCAGATGGAACAGACTGTGTATCGGCAGTTTCTGTCCCGGTTGCAGTTGTTGATGCTTCTGTTGTGGGGGATTCTGTCGGTGTATCTTTCTGGGCACTACTGCATGCAGTAAGTCCCATGAATGCCGCCAAAAAAAGTACTGCAAGTTTTTTCATATTCTTTTTAACCTCCTATGTTTGTGTTGACATTAAATTGTTCTACATAATCGCGAATTTGTAGTACATATTACACATATGTTTTTTTCTGATTGCAACTTTATTATAGATTTATTATAATAAAAAGTCAAGTATTTTTTGATAATTTGTATATATTATTTGATTTTTCAATCAATTTGTAAGACAAATTCCGAAAGATTTGTAGGACATTTATCATTTTTGTTTTTTGTTGCTTTTTAGATTCAACTATTATATATTAAAATTACAAGTAACTTTCCAGGGGGTGGTCATATGAATGAGAATGTTGTGGAATCTATTTATAACAAGATGGTAGAAAGTATCACCAATGGCCAATGGGCTGCAGGCAGTAAAATACCCACAGAAAATGAACTGGCTAAGACTTATCAGGTCAGCAGAAGCTCTGTGAGGCAGGCTATTTCCCGGTTAAAGGCTCTTGGGCTGCTTGAATCCAGGCAGGGATCTGGTACTGTAATAAAAAAAAGCGGAATATCTGCGACTTTAAGTGATATTATACCCACGATCATGTTTGAAATTGAGGACAACCTTCAAATATTTGAATTCCATAAAGGAATTCAGATCGAATGTGCAAAGCTTGCCTGCCTTCGATACACGGACGAACAGATGGAACAGCTTATGTTTCATTCCAGGAAGATGAATGAATACTATTCTGACGATAATCGTAATCGGGCTATTTTTCACGATTTGGAGTGCCATAAGACAATCTGTGAGATGTCTGGAAACCTTATGTTTGTGCGGGCCACGGAAATTATATACCAGAGGCTGGAACAGTGCTTTTTTCAAATTTGCGCTACATTTGATTATAAAGAGAGTATTGTCTTTCATGAGCGTCTGATAGCAGCTTTAAAAGATCGAAATCCTATATTCTCTTCATCTGTCATGGAGGCTCACCAATGGGATACATATCAGAAATTTTTGGATATCAGCAAGAACTCGCACAGATCTCCTTAAACAATAAAAATACCGGCATACCAGAGAGTTTCACCCTTCTCTGATATGCCGGTATTTCTAGGTTATAATCCGAATTCACTAAACAGATGGTCCTGGTACTCACGGTCCGATGCAGCCCGTACGATGTCCTCCATCCTTCCGGCTTCTGCCAGCTTTACAATAAGAGCATTGACACGCCCCTGCCCCTGTTTTACACCTTTCTCTATCCCTTGCTCCATTCCTTGTTCTATACCCTTCTCAATTCCTTTTTCTATCCCTTCCTCCAAAAGCATCTTTCCTAATACAGTCATTCCAATCCTCTCCTTTATTCGCTCTAATTCATTTCTGCTCAAAAACTTTACAGCCAGTGCATACAGTACGGACTGCATCCTTTTTCTCTCATCAGCGCTTACTTGCAGTTCTTCACACTGGAGAAACTCCATGCCCTGATAAATACGCTCACTCATTTCCATATCCCCTGACATCAATGGGGTCAGGAGCAGGGGAAAGACGTCACGGCGGCGCAGCCTCTTACCTTTATGGATTTTCTGTCTCAGTTTTTTAAAGACCTTATCGGCATTCCTGTCCCTTAGCCGTACCACCTCTATCCTATAGACACTGTCCCCATTAATCAGTTCCTTTTTCTGGACCTTTGTATTGGAAGTACAGATCACGGTTGTCATTACAGGAGCACTGTATATCATTCCTATGTAAGCTTCATATTCCCGGAAGCGTCTTAAATCCTGTTCCGTGATGCTGTCGCTCTCAAACTCCAGATGCCGTATTGCTCCCTTTTCCATGATGAAATTAAAATCCTCTTCCAGCCTGCGCATCTCCAGATGAACATGCTCCGTAGGCGCAACTGTAAGGATTTTTCCTTTTACGCCTATATAGGGAAGCAGATCCTCCCCGAAAAACTGAGCTGCTGTTTTCATTACCTTGTCCTCCAACTGACCGAATCCATTTGTTTCTCCCTGCTCACGCAGGTTTCTTTCACCCATACAGCCTCCTGTTCCGGCAAGCCATATAAGAACCTATCCCCATTATAACGTTTTCTCTTAAGCCAGACAATAGCACCTTTGCCTTTTATATATTAGCAGATTCATTGTGTAGTTTATGATAGAATGGAAATCATTGCCCGACACATACGGGGCAGAATACTAAGATGGATCATTAAGACCCAGATATATATAGATATTATAAAATATAGGATAATGAGCGACAGATACTTATATTCCTCTATCGTCTGGTTGTTACAATATAACATTATATGCCCACAAAAGCAAGTATCAGGGGTTAAATTATGAATCTGCAGAATTATGAATCCATTACGAATCACTGCATCTTTGCAAGAATTAATACTTGACAAAATGCCTCTCCGGACATATAATCCTAGAAAACCTAGTGACAAACTATGAATAAATAAGAAAGGCCCTGCACGCCTGTGAGGGAACGGTGGAAGCTATGTCTAAGATTTATAAGGGAGCCATTGAACTGGTAGGCAACACCCCGTTGGTAGAGGTGACCAACATCGAGAAGAAGGAACAGCTGAAAGCGCGTCTTCTTGTGAAGCTGGAGTACTTTAATCCGGCGGGGAGTGTAAAGGACAGGGTTGGGAAGGCCATGATTGAGGACGCGGAACGTACCGGCCGCCTGAAACCGGGTTCCGTTATCATTGAGCCTACCTCAGGCAACACAGGCATTGGTCTGGCCGCTGTCTCGGCAGTCAAGGGTTACAGGATGATACTGACCATGCCGGATACCATGAGCGTGGAACGCCGCAATATACTGAAGGCATATGGGGCTGAGATTGTGCTCACACCTGGTGAGAAGGGGATGAGCGGTGCCATTGAGAAAGCGGAGGAGCTGGCAAAAGAGATTCCGGACAGTTTCATACCGGGACAGTTTGATAATCCGGTGAATCCCAAGGCTCATATGGAGAGTACGGGTCCGGAAATCTGGCAGGACACGGACGGACAGGTAGATATATTTGTGGCGTCCGTGGGAACAGGAGGCACCCTTACAGGGACCGGAACATACTTGAAGGAAAAGAATCCCCGCATCAAGGTAATAGCCGTGGAGCCGTCCACATCGGCGGTTCTTTCCGGAGGAAGCGCCGGCCCTCATAAGATTCAGGGAATTGGAGCCGGATTCATACCCAAGGTTCTGGATACCAGCGTATACGATGAAATCATAACAGTGGATAATGAAGCGCCCTTTGCAACAGCAAAGATGCTGGCCAGGACAGAGGGGCTTCTTACCGGCATTTCATCGGGTGCTGCACTGTATGCTGCGATTGAGGTTGCCAGGCGGCCTGAGAATGAGGGAAAGACAATTGTCGCACTGCTGCCTGACAGCGGGGACCGGTATTATTCCACGGCTTTGTTTGTGGAGTAGGGGAGCAGAATGTGGTAAATCCTTAGGCAACATACAGCCATATACAATATTATAACGCCAGGCTGTGGAAAACATGGCCTGGCGTCATTGCGCGGCGGCGGTAATCGTGATATGCTTAAATCCATAAACAAAACCGTATAGGGGGATAACGCAATGTCTTTTAAACTGGTAAAATATAAGGAGCCGGATTTTAGCCAAAGCCAATTTACGGATGCACCGGACGCTGTGACGGCCCCGGCGCCCAAGGATAAGGTGGCGCCGGAGCATTACCATGCAACCACCATTTTCCCGGAGTATTTTAAGGTTAAGGGCCAGTGGCTGCTGGCAGAAGAGAGCCGTATGGACTGCGTGGCAGTGTACGAGAATGGGAAGATTTATGTCAGGGAGTTTAGGAACTTAAAACAGGGAGACCTGGTCTTTACGGGGAGGACCGAGAACTGTGAGGACGGTATTTTCGTATATCCCCACGGCTTTGACGAGGGAGAGGGAGGCCATGACGAAGCATTTGCCTTCCGCCAGAGACGCTCCAGGGAGACGGCTTTTTCCAAGGATTATGATAACATTTATGAGCTGCTACGCCATGAGAGGGAACACGGATATGTGGTTTGGGTCATGGGACCTGCCTGTGCTTTTGATTCCGATTCCAGGGAAGCCTTTTCAAAACTGGTGATGAACGGGTATGTGGATGCCCTTTTAGCAGGCAATGCGCTGGCCACTCATGACCTGGAGGGGGCTTACTTAAACACTGCTTTGGGTCAGAACATCTATACCCAGTACAGCCAGCCAAACGGTCATTACAACCACATCGACACCATCAACCGGGTAAAATTCCACGGCTCCATTCCGGCCTTTGTTGAGAAGGAGGGGATTGATAACGGAATCATATACAGCTGTGTGAAGAAGGATGTACCCTTTGTGCTGGTGGGTTCCATCCGTGACGACGGCCCGCTGCCGGAGGTGTACGCCAATGTATATGAGGGCCAGGATGCCATGAGAGACTGTGTGAGGAAAGCTACCACGGTCATCTGTATGGCCACCACCCTTCACTCCATTGCAACGGGCAATATGACTCCTTCCTTCCGTGTTATGCCGGACGGGACCATACGCCAGGTGTATTTTTACAGTGTAGATGTGTCTGAATTCGCCGTGAATAAACTGGGTGACAGGGGAAGCCTGTCTGCCAAAAGCATTGTGACCAATGTACAGGACTTTGTAGTGAATGTGAGCAAGGGCCTTGGCCTGTAGAAGCTGGAATACGCAGCTTTTCAGGGCGTAATTATGAGAATGATATGGTTATGAACGGGCATCCGGAACTGCTTTGGTTTCGGGTGCCTTTTTGGCATTACCTGTTATACCGAAGCATTACAGCAGAATAATCCGCCAATGAATGGGAAGCCTACCCCATAAGGGACAGACCCGGGACAACCCAAGGAGGAACGGACATGGCTAAGAGAATAATCACAGACAATATGATAAAGGACTATTGCGGGGAGATGCATCAGAATGAAATGAGCACCGGCACCATTAAGAAATATTTTTATTATTTGAACCTGTTCAGGAAATATGCCGATGGAAAGCCGATGAGTAAGGAATTGGTGATTGTGTGGAAAGATACGTTAAGGGAACGGTTTTCACCGGTTACAGCCAACAGCGCCCTTGCGGCACTGAACGGCTTCTTTAAGTGGTTTGGATGGGAGGACTGCACGGTACGGCTCATAAAAGTAAAGCATAGGATGTTCTGTCCCGGGCAGAGGGAGCTTTCACGGGAGGAATATATACGGCTTGTGAACGTTGCCCGCGGTGAGGGGAATGAGAGGCTTAGCCTGCTGCTGCAGACCGTATGCTCCACCGGAATCCGTATATCCGAGCTGAGCTTCATTACGGTGAATGCGGTGGATAAGCAGGTTGCGGAGGTGGACTGCAAGGGAAAGGTAAGAACCGTATTCCTGACCAACGGATTGTGCAGGCTTCTTAAGGCATATGCAAGAAAGAGAAACATTATATCCGGTATGATATTCGTCACGCGCAGCGGAAAGCCCATGGACCGGAGTAACATCTGGCGGGAGATGAAACAAATCAGCCGTAAGGCAGGGATTAATCCGGACAAGGTATTCCCTCATAATCTCAGGCATTTGTTTGCAAGGGTGTATTACAGTCAGGAAAAGGATTTGGTAAGGCTGGCTGACATACTTGGACACAGCAGTGTCAACACAACCAGAATCTATACAATGGAAAGCGGGGAGAATCACCTGAGACAACTGGAGAAAATGAATCTGCTGATAGACAGATACAACAGAATCCCTCTTTTGTTGTAAACGCCGGAGTTCTGTTAAGAATTATTATACTACATATTTGGAACGTATGCCATATGAATGTGAAAAGCTGTTGAGTTTTACGGCTGTTATCCCACAAAAACCAGGCTGGTTAAAGCTATGTCTAACCGGCCTGGTTTTTGTGTGTGCAATTTTGCGCGGGTGAACCGCAAAATTATGCCCGGATGGGCGGGGGGAGACAGATGGCGCGGAAATTTACAACAAAAGAGGGATTCTGTTGTAATCCGGAAATCAAAGAGCATAAGAGGGAAGAGGAGCTGATAATATGGGCGGCACATTAGTACAGGACGAAGAGGCCATAAAACGAATTGAGGAACTAATCGTATCCGACAGGGCAAGTACAATGTTGGTATGTATCCAGGGCACAAGGGAAGGGGAGCCTTGGGGGGAAATCTACAATTGTTATCTGAGAGAACCGGTATTGTTTAACGGGGCCGGAGACATGGTATTGAAGCTGGATGAGATGTGCAACTGGGTGGGGGCTCCTTATCCCACTACGGATTACAGGTTCCTGAACAGAGAGATGGAAAGGCAGTACCGGGAGGACAGTGCCCATCATCCCCAGGTCAGCAGGGATAATCTGGTGTACAGCATAGACCGGATTCCTTTTCAGCATGCCTTAAAGGCCAGGGAAGTGCTGGTGGTCTATATAAAATACAGACAGAATTCCAGTCTGCAGGGAAGTGTGCGCGGGAGAATCACAAAGGGAGAGGTTGTCAGCTTCAGGAGCGCACTGGAACTGATGCGGATGGTGAGGATGATACAGGTGTAGAGGGCTTTTAGTAAAAATTTAGAAATTTAGCAAATGTGTAAAATGTGACCTGGATGTAATTGCCATGGTATATACTTTGCAGGTACCCATGGCACAATGGCCGGAGGATCCGGCCCAAATAATGATTTTGGATGAGGATGTGCCTCTTGCGCCGCTGCCAAAGACAGGGGAAGGGCCCCGCAGTTTTTATGATAACAGGGGAGACAAGGCGCAGGGGCATTTCCCGTCATGAAACAAAGATCAGGGGAATAAGATGTAATAAACAAACGGACCTGGAACTGATATATGAAATTCCTGATTTTCCTGTCAGAGGCAATGGTCCCTCTGATGATTTTTTATATTGTGGGATTCGGCCTTTTATCGGGCCGTCCGGTGCTGGACGATTTCATAGACGGGGCAAAGGATGGCATGAAGACAGTGGCAGGTATCCTGCCGACCCTGGTGGGACTTCTGGTGTCGGTGGGAGTCCTCAGGGCATCCGGTTTTCTGGATTTTCTGGGAGAGCTGCTGCAGATGCCTGCGGCCCTTCTGCACATACCTCCCCAAATTGTGCCTGTGGTCCTGGTGCGTCTGGTATCCAACTCAGCAGCCACAGGGCTGGTGCTGGACATATTTAAGGAGTACGGAACAGACTCCTCGCTTGGACTTATTGCATCCGTACTCATGAGCAGTACGGAGACAGTGCTGTACTGCCTGAGCGTATATTTTGGCAGCGTAGGCATTACCAGGACCAGGTATACATTGGCCGGGGGGATTATTGCCACGGCGGCGGGAGTGGCGGCCAGCGTGGTGCTGGCGGGTGCGGTCAGATAAAGCTGCGTCCGGCGGTTGCTGGTGTGTAAAAAAACATTGCAATATCAAGGGTTATTGACTATAATAGCCATAGTAAAAGGGAATCCGTTGTATGTGCGCCCTGTATAGGATTACATCAGGGCCTTAGGGTATGCCTGCGGACAGCCGGAATGAGCATTACGGCTGGACGCTCCGGCCATACGCTGGCATACAGCGGGTTTATGCTGTGAAGAGAAGAGGAATGAGGAATGAAACAGTATCTGAGCCTGCGGGAACAGTATCCCCGGTTTGCTTACAGAGGATATGAGATAGAGGAAAATGACAGCTGCCTGAAGATCACATACCGGTTTGAGACCCTTGGACTGTCTGAGTTTGCACCGGTATGGGTGTTTCCCAAGGCAGAGGGGGACTGCCGCAGATGGTCAGAAGACAGGCTCATGCAGGACATGATATTTTCCCTGGGAATGGTGGAGCTGATAAGCTACTGGAAAATAGCCTGCCCGCCCACTGTGACAGTGGAAGCCGGACGGCTGAACCAGGACCAGATTGACTGGTGGAAGGATCTGTATTTTAACGGATTGGGTGAATTTTTCTATGTGAACGGTATAAAGGAAGCGGATCCCAATCATTTTATGGATATACAGTGCGCGGGCCAGCTTAAAGCTCCCTGCACAGACCAATATAAAGAGCGGCATGAGGAATGTGGTGTGGAAACAGTTGGGAAAGGTAACGGTGTCCTGGTCCCCATAGGCGGAGGAAAGGATTCCGCGGTGACGCTGGAGCTTCTGCGTCTGGCAGGAAAGCCTGTCTGCGCCTATATTATCAATCCCAGAGGGGCCACCATACACACCACCGAGGTGGCGGGCCTGGACGCGGCCCATGTCATAAGCGCAAAGCGCACCCTGGATTCCAACATGCTGGAGCTTAACTGTCAGGGATATCTGAATGGGCATACGCCTTTTTCCGCGCTGGTGGCATTTTCCGGCATTATAGCAGCCAGGATGCATGGCCTGACCATGGTGGCCCTGTCCAACGAATCCAGTGCCAACGAGAGTACGGTTCAGGGTAGCACGGTCAACCACCAGTATTCCAAAAGCTTTAAGTTTGAGGAGGATTTCCATTATTATCAGACAACATATCTGAAGGGGAGCGCGTACTACTTCAGTATGCTGCGCCCTTTGAGTGAATTCCAGATTGCCAGGTTTTTTGCGGGGCAGAAGCAGTACCACGGCATATTCCGAAGCTGTAATGCCGGGAGCAAGACTGATTCCTGGTGCGGGCACTGCCCCAAGTGCCTGTTTGTGTATCTGATTCTGTCGCCCTTTCTTAAACCTCAGGAAGTCAGGGATATCTTTGGCCGGAACATGCTGGATGACTGGGATATGAAGGAAACCCTGGACCAGCTGATTGGGATAGAGGAAGAGAAACCCTTTGAGTGTGTGGGCAGCCGTGATGAAATTAATACAGCCATCGTACTTACGATCAAAGGGCTGGAGGAAGCAGGTGAGGCGCTGCCCTGTCTTCTTTCCTATTATAAAACCACAGACCTGTATCAGACCTTTAGAACCAGGGGAGACCAGTACTCAACCTATTATGATGGGAATAACCTGGTTCCGGATGACTTAGCGGGGCTGGTGAGGAAATACTGTGCAGACGGCTTGTAAGGAGAACGAACGTGATAGAGAAGATAGAGCCCTGGATTAAGGGGAAGCGAATACTGCTTCTGGGTTATGGCAGGGAAGGGCAGTCCACCTGGAATGTCCTCAGGCGGCTGGGAACATATGAAGCCCTGGACATAGCGGATTTAAAGGCTCCTGCTGCCTTGCCTGAGGACGGTACTGTGTGGCATACCGGTCCGGATTACCAGAAATGTATGGATGACTACGATGTTGTATTTAAAAGTCCGGGCATTGTGCTGGAGCGGCCTGAAAATGAATACAGGTGCAGTATATTGTCGCAGACAGAGGTGTTTTTCCAGTGTTTCCGGGATCAGATTATCGGAATCACAGGAACCAAGGGCAAGAGTACGGTCACGACCCTTCTGTATCATCTGCTTAAGCAGGCGGGCATGGATGCCCTTCTGGTGGGCAATATAGGTATACCGGCCCTGGACCACATGGAGGAAGTAAAGCCAGACACCAGGATTGTGTTTGAGCTCTCCTGCCATCAGCTGGAATATATGACGGTTTCACCCCATATAGGAATTCTGGTGAACATCCATGAAGAGCATCTGGACCATTACGGTACCATGGAAAAGTATGTGGAGGCCAAGCATCATATCTTTAAAAACCAGAGGCCGGATGACATTCTGATCTGCAACGTACAGTGCCTGCCGGAGGAGGGAACCTGTCCGTCCGGATTGATAAGGGCAGGTATGGACGGCAGCGGCAAAGAGCTGGACGTGGTTCAGGAACAGGACGGAACCTGGGTTCACTTCCGGGGAAAGTCTTTTTGTATCCCCACGGATGAAATCAAGCTTCTGGGACAGCATAATTATTTTGATATCGGCGTGGCTTATGGGGTGTGCAGCATATTGGGAATGGATGACCAGGTTTTTGCCCGGGGGCTTAAGACATACGAACCCCTTCCCCACCGGCTTCAGTATATTGGGGAGCGGGAGGGAGTGAAATATTATGACGACTCCATCTCTACGATTTGCGATACCACCATTCAGGCCCTTAAGACGCTGAAGGATACGGATACAGTTCTCATAGGCGGTATGGATCGGGGAATCGACTACAGGGAACTGATTGAATATCTGTCGGATTGCCAGGTGCCCCATATCATCCTGATGGAGGCCACGGGCAAAAGGATATACCAGGAGATACATAAGTATTATCCTGAATTTAAGAACAGGGCCAGACTTATACTGGCGGAGCATCTGGAAGACGGTGTCAAGCGGGCGCGTCAGATAACGAGACCCGGCACAAGCTGCGTGCTGTCGCCGGCCGCGGCCAGCTATGGCATCTTCAGGAATTTTGAGGAACGGGGAGAAACATTTTCGCGTCTTGTATTTAATAAGTAAATCTGGATAAAAATGTAAATGAAACAAAAAAATCACAACCTTTTAAGAATTTTATAAGGATTTAGGGGGTTGTGCGAACACTTAAAATACTGTACAATCAGTAAGAAGCTTTTGAAGCAGAAAGTGAAAGGGAGAAACGTGGGAGCTTACGAGACGCTGAATGAAGTTTTGGTTAGCCTGTTCCGCGATGTCAATGATATAGAGCAGAAGGCAATTATCACCTCGGAGTTTAGTGATATTACCAATAATGATATGCATGTCATAGACGCTATCGGCATAGACAGGCCAAAGAACATGTCATCCATTGCCCGGGAACTGTCGGTCACGGTGGGAACATTAACTATATCCGTGAACAGCCTGGTAAAAAAGGGCTATGTAGTCCGTAACCGCAGCAGTGAGGACCGCAGGGTCGTATTCATATCCCTTTCAGAAAAAGGAGTTAAGGCTTATTATCATCATAAGAAGTTTCATGAACAGATGATAGACAGCGTAGTAAAAGAACTGACAGAGGAAGAGCTGGAGGCCCTGGTAAAGGCGCTGACAAAGCTCAATACCTGGTTCAGAAGCTTTTAAGAGGATTATTTAAGGAGGCTTTACAATTATGAAAAAATGGTTGATTGGTGTTATGACCGTCCTGATGGCAGTATCCCTGGCAGCCTGTACACCTACCACTGAAAAACAGAAAAAAGAAACCACTGCTGCGGCTGCAGCTAAATCCCAGGAGGATATGGTTCCCCCAAGCACAGGCGGGGCCAGCGATAAAGTTCCGGATCCCAACGTTATGCCGGTAGCTGTGATTTCCATATATCACGGCGGCGGCGGAAGCCTGGTGCAGGATATGGATTCCCTGGACACGGAAGGTCTGGACGCACAGCTTCTGGTGGACAAGCTGATTGAATATGGTGTGCTGACTGACGGCACAGAGGTCCTCAGCTTTGATATTGAGGGAAAAGATGAGAACGCGGTTGGAACCCTGGACTTAAATCAGGCTGAGAGCGCAGAGGGCTGTTCCGACAAGATGTTCCTCACTGAGATTGGCAATACATTCACTGAAAACTTTGAGCTGTCCAAGCTTAAGCTTAAGGTGAACGGCGGCAATTATGAAGGCGACGACATTAAGCAGGGAGATAGTGATTATCTTACCTATAACGCGGACTATGAGTCTGTTGAATAAATATATTCAGTAAAGCGGTCTGGAAAATAAAAGTTTAAGTTAAGAATTCAAACTGAGGCGGTTGTCCTGTATGTGGTAATTCCACTAAGGGGCAGCCGCCTCTGTTTTGCCGCAGGTTAAAAAACCATGCCTCTTTCCGGTCGGAGAAAGGGGCATGGTTCCTATAATATAAGATTTCCAATGATAAATTATCATTATTAAGTATGCCGGTGATACGCAGGCCTGATTTTATAATTTAGCCATGGCTGCCTCGTCAGCAACAACTATTACATCGTTATGCAGCTGAAGTACAGATGCAGGAACATGAGGAGTTACAGGGCCGCAGAGCACATCATGGAGAATCTGAGCCTTGTCAGAACCGCTGACAACCAGAAGGATTTTTTTAGCCTTCATAATGGTTCCGATACCCATGGTATAAGCCTGCTTCGGAACATCATCAATGGAAGCAAAGAAACGCTTATTGGCCTCGATGGTGCTCTGGGTAAGGTCCACACAGTGGGTGGTCTTGGCAAATTCTTCGTCCGGCTCATTAAAGCCGATATGGCCGTTATGCCCCAGGCCCAGAAGCTGCAGGTCAATGCCGCCCAGGCTCTTAATCACGTCCTCGTAGCGGGAGCACTCCTTATCGCTGTCAGGCTGGGTGCCGTCGGGAACATTGGTGCAGTCCATGTTGATGTTAATGTGCTTAAAGAGATTGTTATACATGAAGTAGTAGTAGCTCTGGTCATTATCCCTGGTAAGCCCTCTGTATTCATCCAGGTTCACGCTCTTTACACCGGAGAAATCCAAATCACCTTTGTTGTACCATTCGATCAGCTGCTTGTAAGTGCCGATTGGGGTGGATCCGGTTGCCAGGCCAAGGACACAGTCAGGCTTCATCAGTACCTGGGAAGCGATGATGCTGGCTGCCTTGCGGCTTAATTCATCGTAATCTTTTGCTTTGTAGATTTTCATAATAATTGCCACCTTTCCATACATTATTAGTAGTTGCGGTGCCCCGGATTTCCAGAGGGTCACTAATTTGGAAAAAATTTTTATAAATCTTTAAATATAGGATAACATTTTCCTAACATACTTTCAAGGGGTAAATGCATAAAATATTTATAAAAGCAGATAGGCCGTGTTCAGGGCAGCTGCAGATTATGGGTGCGAGGAGTGAAAGTATGACCAATTATCGGAGATTGATATCTTATATCTACGCCTATGAAGGCGAGGTAAAAGGAAAGAATATTGGGTTTGCCAAGCTGGAATCCCGGAATGGGCAATGCAAACTCAGCGTAAATGTAAAGAAGGTTTACGTTGGAAGCAGCGACCTGGGGGTTTATCTGCTGGCCCCGGGAAAAGAAATTTTTCTGGGCAGTATATTTATCCGCAGCGGCGGCGGTGAGTTCCGTGCCGTGGTAAATGTGGAAAATGCCGCTGATTCCGGCAGCAGCATGGACCAGTGCTATGGCCTGACGATTCATGAACAGGGGGATACATGGCGGGCATATACGACCATCTGGGAGGATGCGGTGGCCCATGCAGCGGAAGTGGAGCTGGCGGATGTGACCTCCAGTAAAGTGGGAGATGCAGAAGCGCAGATACATAGAAAAGTGGAAGAACTGAATCAGGAGCTGCGGTCCGGTGAAAAGGCAGCAGAAGGCGGAGACGGCCCTGTGCTCAGCAGTTCTCCGGCAGGGGCGCGTCAGATGAGTGCTGCCGGCAGACAGAGCGGGATTCAGAAATCCTCTTTAGAACCGGATGCGGACAGTGGAGTGAAGGATGATTTTACGGAAATGACTGCCGGCCATGGGGCTGCAGAGAACGCGGAGGCGCCGGAAGGTGCAATGGCCGCAGAGGATGCAGAGATACTGGCCCAAACGTCAGAAGAAGTATATCAGGCGGAAAATGAGGCCAATCACATGGCAGATGCATCGGATCAGGCTGCGGAAAAAGAAGTTGGGGCAGAAGAAATTTTGCCGGTGTCAACAGAGGCAGATCCGGCCGAAATGTCCCAAAACCAGGAGAGGCAGGCTGACAGAGACGATTTGACGCTGGAACCGGAGCTGCTGCCGGATGCAGAAGACAGTATGAAGCTGGAGCCGGAATCCCTGCCGGATGGAATATCGGATGAAATGCCGGATGGAATAGAGGAAGCAGAAGAATCAGGAGGCATCCCGGATTCCCAATTAGAGAGCCAGTCAGAGAATGCGGCAGAGTCAGAGATAACGGCAGGATTGGGAAAAGCGTCAGAGTCAGAGAATACGGCAGGTTTACGAAACAGCGGCCTGGCAGGAATCACGCCAATGAAAGATAGGGAACAGATGGATGGCATGATGATGTCAGACTCGGGTAATGAGCAGGAACCAGCCCCCAGGGCCTGGAACGGAAAATGGGATTTTGGAAAGCAGCAGAATCCTCAGCACAGCTGGGACGAAAAGAATGTTACATCTATTAGAAAACAGCTTTATGAGGAAAATGAAAGCGTGCCCCGTGAACTATATACTGCCCATGACCCGCTGAATATGGGAGCGCCCAGACAGGAAGGCATGGTTCCTGATACCCGAATTCCCCTGCAGCCTGATAATATGCCGGACAACAGGACGGTTCCCAGACCAAACATTATGACCAGGCCTGGGATGCCACGCAGGCATATGCCTGGGGGAACAGTGAATACAGGCGCCTCCGGGGGAAAATCGGACCAGGAGCGGATGATGGATCGGTATACGATGAATCAGCCGGCAATATCAGGGCAACAGCCAATGTCAGGACAGCCGCCGATATCAGGGCAGAAGCCAATGTCGGGGCAGCCGCTCATGCCATGCCAACCGTCCATGTCCAATCAACAGCCAAGGACGTCCCGCCAGCTGATGCCAGGCAATCAGATGAGGCCGTCCCGTCAGCACATACCGGGCCAAAGTCCCGTGAACCAGCAGCCAGTTCCTAATCGGCCGTCGATGTCGGGGAATCAGCCGATGCCGAATCAGCAGCCGATGCCGAACCAGCCGCCGATGCCGAACCATCAGCCCATGCCGAACCAGCCGTCGATGCCGAACCAGCAGCCCATGCCGAACCAGCCGCCCATGCAAAACCAGCAGCCCATGCAAAACCAGCAACCGATGAAAAACCGACAGCCCGTATCAAACCAGCGGCCGGGAAATCTGCCGTCAAACCAGCTACCAAACCAGGGCAGGCAGTCCTTGATGCGGCCGGCCGGGCCGGAGGCGGGTAACAACAGCGAAGCAGCTGGCCAGGCGGAGGAAAGGGTACCTGTGGTTGATGCAGGCGAGGAGACTCTGGTACTGGGAAATCCCCAGGAGTTAGAACGGCTGGAGCAGGAGGAGCAGCAATCTGACCTTCCGGGCAGGCTGTGGGATGGCTTCCGCAAGCGGTATCCCAAGATACAGGCATTTGACAGCGCCAATGGGTGCGAAATCCTGACAATTAAGCCCCAGGATATCGGACTGCTTCCAAGGGAGAACTGGAACTACGGCAATAACAGCTTTCTGCTGCACGGATACTATAATTACCGTTATCTGATATTAGCACGCATCGGTGATGAGACAAAGGGGCGCACGCGGTACATACTTGGGGTCCCAGGCAATTATTACAGCAATGAAAAATACATGGCATCCATGTTCGGATTCCCGCATTTTGTGCTGGCAAGAAAACAGCCGTCACAGGACGGCCGCTTCGGATACTGGTATACGGATGTGCGGTTAGAAAACCAGGATTAAAATAACTCCCCTTTCGGTACGGCCAAACCGCACCGAAAGGGGAGAAAAATTCATTCCTGCCGTCGGCAGGCCCGGTTTTGCGTTATATTTGGCGCTGATTCAGTCAGCGCAGCCGGCTGCTGCGCTATCACCGGAACCAAATTTCCCATAAAAGTGGGACACAGCTCACGAAAGCAATTGTCAAACACTCCCTAGTAATCAATTCCCCGCAGGGAAACCTGCCCCACATAGGGGCGCACCAAATCAGCAAACGCCATCATTTCATCCTTTGTAAAGTCTGAATAAATTCCGGGAACAAGGACTTCCCCGGACTCTGTAAAGCACTGCAGGTAGTACTCAGGACACCCCTTGATCCACGGTCCAATCTGTCTGAAATCATCAGATGTGTGAATACCGCGGACAACGGTTGTCCGGAATTCATAGGGGATGCTGCCTGACAGAAGAAATTCGATGCTCTCATCTATCCGTTCCATGGAAAGGCCGGAAACTCCGGCTGCTTCTTCATAGTGATTGCGCCCGGCTTTAATGTCCATTGCAACACAATCCAAAAGCCCTTTGGCGCACAAATCTTTTAATATTCCAGGCATGTAACCATTGGTATCCAGCTTCACTGCCAGTCCCAGGCTCCGCACCTTCCGTATGAACTCCTCCAGGTCCGGCTGCAGGGTGGGCTCTCCTCCGGTGATACAAACACCTTCCAGTACCCGTTTGCGTTTTTCCAGGAATGCCAGAATATCCTCCTGGCATTCATATTCTTCTGCGTCTGAACCCAGAAGCCCGCTGTTATGGCAGAATGGACACCGGAAATTACACCCTCCTGTAAATATAGTTGCGGCCACTCTGCCCGGAAAGTCCAGCAGCGTAGTCTTTTGCAGTCCGCATATTTTCATGGCCTTTTAACCTGTCCCTTTTCAAATTTTGGTTTATTCTATATAATAAAAAAGTATAACATACATAAAGCTTTAAAAAAAGAGGAATCAATTCATGGCAAAAGGGCCATCTGATATAGGAGAGAAAAATATGGCATTAAAACAGGAAAATATGGCGTCAAATCAGATAACGTCAGAATTAAATCAGAAAAGGGTGGAAACAAGCCAGAAAACCCTAATGCCAAACCGGGAAAACCGCAACAGAGAAGCAGCAGAGATGGAAGCAGCCCGTTTAAAAGAACAGGAAACAGAAGCAGCCCGTTTAAAGGGGCAGGAAACACGGCGTAGGAATTATGAAAAGAGAATGGAGAAGCAGCGCCTTGCAGCTCTTGCGGCAGAGGAGCAGCGATTGAGGCAGAGACATAAGGATGAGGGATTTATGAGGGAGGCGCTTCGACAGGCCCAAAAGGCGGCTGCCATCGGAGACGTACCCATTGGTTGCGTGATTGTCCGCGGGGATAAGATTATTGCCAGGGGATATAACCGGCGTAATGCGGATAAAAGTGTGCTGTCCCATGCCGAAATCATCTCCATTAAAAAGGCATGCAAAAAAATAGGAGACTGGCGTTTGGAGGACTGCACCATGTATGTAACGCTGGAGCCATGCCCCATGTGCGCAGGGGCGATTGTGCAGGCGCGCATACCCCGGATTGCAGTGGGCTGCATGAACCCCAAGGCCGGCTGTGCGGGGTCTGTGCTGGACATGCTCCATGTGCCGGGCTTTAATCATCAGGCGGAGGTGACCGAGGGGGTGCTTGGGCAGGAGTGTTCCAAGCTGATGTCGGACTTCTTCCAGAGCCTGCGTGAACGCAAAAAATAATTTTCTTATTATAACCGTGCAGGACAGCATATCTCCCTGAACCAAAAAAACGGATAAGGAGTGCCGTCCTGAACCATTACTATTTATTCTGTGATTTTTTTCATTGCCTGGTTTGCTGCGATGAGGATGGGATCATAAACAGGAGCTGTAGGAGGAGCGTAAACCAAATCTAACTCATTTATCTCTTCCACTGTCATACCGCAAGTAATTGCAGTCGCCAACACATTAATCCTTCCGGCGATAGTTTGGCTTCCGATGCCCTGGGCGCCCAGAAGGCGGCCTGTTTTTTTATCAACGATCAGGCAGATGTGATTGTCGCGGCCCCCAGGATAGTAGGAAGCGCGGTCTGCCTTCGTAATGCTGACCGATATGGCGTCATAGCCCTCTCCGGCTGCCTGTTCCTTAGACAGGCCGGTTGCGGCGATAAAGAGCTCAAACACTTTTGTGACCATAGAACCCAATATTCCCTTAAATGTATCATGTCCGCCTGCCACGTTACCGCCTGCAATGCGCCCCTGCTTGTTGGCGGTTGTGCCCAGGGGGACGTAAGCTGGTTTTCCTGTAATCCTGTTCTTCATCTGCACGCAGTCTCCGCAGGCCCAGATATCCTTGTGACTTGTACGCATCTCATCATCTACGATAATTCCGCCCTTTAACCCCAGCGCAAGTCCGGCTTTCTCTGCCAGTGCGCCGGCTGGTTTTACCCCAGCTGATACAAGGATTATATCGGATGGTTCGATCTCTCCGAAAGCGGTTCGGATTCCGCTGGCTTTTCCGTTTTCAGAAAGGATTTCGGCTATCTGTGTGCCTGTGCGTACGTTTATGCCGTGCTTTATAAGCGTATCCTCCAGGGCCTGGGAAAAGGCGTTGTCTAAAAAGGGAAGGAGCCTTGGAAACTGCTCATAGACGGATACTGAAAGCCCGGCGTTTCTTAGCTCCTCGGCGGCCTCAAGTCCGATAGCTCCGCCGCCGATGATGCAGACCCGCCCATGTTCTCTTGCGGCAGCTTTCAGGCGGATGCCGTCTTCCATGTTCCTCAGATAATATACCCCATCTGAGTGAATTCCGGGAATAGGAGGCACCACTGGTACTGCGCCTGTGGCAATCACCAGTTTATCATAAGAATGTATGATGACCTGGTCTGTATCCAGATTTTTTACAGTGACCTCCTTTTTTTCCGGGTCAATGAGAAGCACCTCATGGTGTATCCAGGCGGATATATTCCGCCTGCTTTTTAATGATTCCGCATTGATTGCCACCAAGTCATTGATATCATGAATAAGTCCTCCTACAAAGTAGGGAAGACCGCAGGCACCATAGCTGACAAACCCGGATTTTTCAAAGACTTGAATCTCCATGTCAGGTTTTTCTTTGCGGGCTCTGGATGCAGCGCTCAGGCCGGCAGCGGTCCCTCCTATAACAATCAGTTTCTCTGCCATTTTGAACCTCCGGTTTTTAATTCTTTACTCCATATTTGTCAATGACACCCATTTCACCCATCAATTTTTCAAGATCCTTTAATTTGGTTCCGGCATAATCCTGGTAAGGCTTTCTCAGATGTCCTCCCGGAAGGCCGAGAATATTTAAAGCCGCTTTAATGACAACCGGATTAGAGAACATGTACAGCGCCTGAAGAAGAGGAAACCATTTAAAATAATTCTCTCTGCATTCCTCAATGATGTTCATATCCGTCCAGGGGCGGGAATACAATGCCGCTTCCTCTGGAATAATGTTACCGCCGATATTGGCTGTTCCGGTTCCGCCTACAGCCAGGGTTGGAAGTACAATCGAATATTTCGGGAAATCGCAGCACATAATCTTAACTTTACCCTGGCAGAGGCGCTGTACCTGAACCAGCTGCTCCACATTTGGAAGGGCTTCCTTATCCACTACAAAATTCGGATGTGCGTCGGACAGCTTTTTAATTGTTTCCGGCATAATCTGAACACCGAGCCTGGAAGGATTGTTATAGATACCACATGGTATGCTTACCGAGCTCATGCAGGTATCCATATGAATAAAAGCGGCTGTCTGGTTAATCAAAACATAGGGAGGAACCGTAAAAATGACCCCGTCAGCCCCCTCCTGTTCACAATACCTGGCAAAATCAACGCTTGCCTGCGTGGTCATGGACGCTGCGCTGAAAAATACAGGAATTCTTCCGTTTACAATCTTAATCACTTCATGTACAATGGCTTTTTTCTCTTCCAATGTAAGCAGGGTAACCTCTCCTGCTGAACCAAGAATAAAAATTTGTGAAGTTCCATACTTTATTTGACGGTCAATTAGGGTTTCAAAGCCCTTAAAATCAATTCTGTCATCCTCTGTAAATGGGGTAGGCATTGCTACCCATGAGCCGTGTAATTGGACCATTGCTTATCTCCTTTTTTATTATTCAAAATCCACATCAAAGAAATCCAAAGCAATACCAGCAAGTGTCAGGATACCTGTGGTGAGAGCTTTCCGGTCACAGTAAAAGTGGGGGCTGTGGAGCCCGCCATAAGGACCGCCTTCGCTTCGCGAACCAAATCTAACGAAAACCCCAGGTGCCTTCTCCATTACAAATGCAAAATCCTCGGCGCCCATACTGGGATGAGCCAGTTCGATTACATTCTCATGACCTAGAAGTTTGCTGCCGCAGCGTTTTACCCGATCGACCCATTGGCTGTCGCTGACCAGCGGAGGAGGCCCCAGTTTGATGTTCACCTCTGCATCACCGCGTCCGGCAGCGGCTATACCCTTGCATATTTCCGGGATTCTTTTTAGTATATGCTCCCGGACTTTTGGGTCCAAGGCACGGATGGTACCCTTTAATACAACGGTATCAGGTATGATGTTAAACGCATTTCCGCCCTGGATGGAGCAGAGGGAGACAACACCGGATTCGTCTGCCGCAAGTTCGCGGGAAACCAGCATCTGCAGTGCCTGTACGATCTGGGCAGCTAACAGGATGGGGTCGATAACTGTGTCAGGATGGGCCCCATGACCGCCTTTTCCTTTTACGGTAATGGTGAGTTCGTCTGAACTTCCAAGGATTGCGCCATAGCGTACCCCGATTTTTCCGGCACATAAGTCAGGTGTTACATGCAGGGCAGCCACACCGTCAATGGTATGGAAGTCGATTTTGGGGCTTTCAGCAAACAGTTTTCCGCCCTGCAGCGTTTCCTCTGACGGCTGAAAAAAGAACAGAATGGATCCGGCAATTTGATTCCTGTAATGCTCCAGAACTCTTACTGCCCCCAGCAGGATGGACGTGTGTACATCATGTCCGCAGGCATGCATTATGCCGTCTGTCCTGCTCCGCAGTTCGTGGCTCTCATCTTCTTTTATGGGGAGGGCGTCCATGTCTCCGCGAAGTGCGATGCAGTGGGCGGCGCCTGGTTTCGTTCCCTTTATTTCCACCAGAAGTCCGGTTTCACCGATGTGCTCGATTCTGTCAACATGAGTTTTTTCACGCAGCTCTTTTTCTATGAGAGCGCTTGTATTATATTCTTTAAGGCCCAGCTCGGGATTTTCGTGGATTTGCTGGCGGACTGCATTAATTTCAGGTTCTAGTGAAGCTACTAATTCATGTATTGTCATGTGATTCTCCTTCTTGCTGCCTTCGTATCTTCCATACTTAAAGTCCGGTCCAGCCTATGCTCTGTAAAAACATGAGTGTAAAGAATGCCAGCGTAATCTGAACAAGAATAAGAGGCATTGCCTTCTTTAAGTATTTTCCATAAGAAATACCTGCAAAACCAAGACCTCCCATCAAGGTACCGATGGTAGGAATGACACAGTTTGTAAATCCGTCTCCGAACTGGAAGGCCTGTACAGCAACTTGTCTTGTAATACCCGTTAAGTCTGCGATTGGAACCATGATTGGCATAACAGCTGCTGCCTGGCCGGAACCGGAAGAAATGAAAAAATTAATAAAAGCATTGGCAAGGAACATGAAGCCGGCGCCTAAGACAGCACCCATGTGGCTGATTGGCTTTGCCAGCCAATATACGATTGTATCCAGAATCATGCCGTTGCTCATGAGGACAGTCAGGCAATTTGCAAAGCCTACGATGAAAGCAGCGCCTACCGTACTTGCGCAGCCTTTAATGAAACGGTTGAAACCCACGTTTATATCCTTACAGCTTACACATCCGATCAGGAGGCAAACCACCAGAAATGTTGCAGAAATTTTGTCCGCTCCCCATTTAAACTTCAATGCGCCGATTACAACCGCAGCCAGACCTGCCACCATACACAGCATAGACAGTACCTGAACCTTTGTTACAGGGGCATCACCTAATTCCCCGTCCTGATAGCCCATGATATCATTTACCTTCACGCCCTGCTCATAGTTCAGGCTTTTGCTGGGGTCTTTTTTGATCTGGTGGAGATAGAAGATAACGAACGAATAACTCAATGCAAAGTTTACGATATGGAAAATCACCCTGGCATTGAAACCGGAAAACAGCGGGACTTCTGCGATTGCCTGCGCCACGCCCAATACGCCCGCATTTGCCCAACCCACATTAAAACCAGCGAACTGTCCGAAGAAAATCATGAAAAATCCCAGGGTCTTATCAAATCCCATGGCCTGTGACAGGAAGATTCCAATGGGAATCAAAACAAGGGTTGCATTTCCGAATACACCTGTGGCACCGCCCATGGACATGAAAAACATAACACAGAAAATAGCTATTTCTTCTTTGCCCTTTACGGCTTTTGCCAGTTTCATAAAAATTGTGTCAATTGCTTTTGTTTCTGTAATCATGTAAACGGCTGCGCCTACAAACAAAATCATGTAAATCAGGCTGGACTGATTTTTAAAACCTGTCACCAGGGCCTGAAAGATTTCCCATGGTCCCTGAGGATTCTGACCAATCACATGATAAGTGCCGGCTACAACCTTTGTCACATTTTCTTCTGTCACACGCTCATAGCTTCCTGCGGGGACAATCCATGTCAATACGGCCGATACAATTGCCAATAAAAACAAGATTGTGTATACGTTAGGGAACCATGATCTTTTATTGCCTTCTTTCATACCATTTCCTCCTATTGTCAACTGATTTTTGAAATTATTAACTCTGCCCACCTTTCTGTCAAATAATGATGAAAATAATTCTAGCATACATTTAGTAATGTTACTGCTTCCTAAGTTACAATGAAAAAACATATAAAATGCATCTTTTTGTACATTGATTTAAAAACAGTTCACACAAAAAAGACTCATGAAAAAGTACATGAGTCTTTTGATGTATAATTTGATATATTTTTACATTTACTATACAAAATATTTATAAAAGTTCGACAGATTTACTACTGCATCACCTTATTATATGCAGCAGCATTAATCTGTGTATTCCGGTTCAAAATACGAATAAAATCCTCGTTGCATAATTCCTTTATGGTTTTGCTGATTGTGATTCTGGAGCTGCCGATAATTGCGCTCAACTCCTGCTGCGTGTAATGTACCTTCAGATTATACCACTTGTTTTCTAACAGACAGGACGTATCGGCTGTGGAACAGAATAAGCGTTTTAAGCGATCTTTACAGGAATTAAAAGCCAGGCTCTCAATTTCATGGCGCATAATTAACATTTTTTTTGAATAACTCTCAAGAATGGCTTCACGGAAAACCTTATTAGTATCAAGCAGTATCTCATAATCCTGATAGGGAATAATACGGACACGGGTTTCCACTTCTGCCTGAGAAAATAATCCGGTTGACTCCCGAAGCGACAGCGGTGTTTCGCCGTAAAACCACCCGTCAGAAAGCGTATACAGTATCTTCTCGGTTCCGTCTGTTCCAATCATGTAATGGCGTGTTCTGCCTGTGATGATATAATATACCCCTTGAAGTTTTTGGCCTGGCGTCAGAAATATCTTTCTTGCAGGATATACACATGTTTCTCCATGACATTCAATGAGCCGTTCTAATACCGCGTTTCTTTTATTTGGCAGAGTAAAACTAGAATTATCCAACTGCATCTCCATTCACTCCAAGTATAATAATGGCATATCCCTATAGAAGCTGCGATTCATGAGTTTATAAAAGAACTAATTGCTGTAAATTATAGCACAAGCACTGTTCACCTGTAAAGGGGGTTCTTTTTGGGCCTGCTCATCACGGACCGCAGGCACATCATGCAAAATTCTGACAGTGTTTTAAAACGGACAGGAAAAGGCGATTGTATAATATGCATATATAATATGGAAACAACGCGGAAATATAATCTATTATTGACAACACATGCCATACGTGGTAAGGTTAATATAATAAACTTGAACAAAAAACATCATGAGAGTGAGCAGAATGAACAGTAAAATACAGCGTACATCTCTTCAGTCAGAGATAATCCGATATATACAGAATTACATCCAGGAAAATGGTTTAAAACCCGGCGACCGCCTCCCTTCACAGGAAAAACTGATAGAGATGATGGGGGTCAGCAGGACATCCCTCAGGGAAGCCATGAAGACGCTGGAAGCCAGGAATGTGCTGGAAGCAAAGAACGGCAAGGGTATCTATGTGGGAAGCCAGGAGGTCAATGACCTTTTGAGACTGATTGATTTTGCCAAGGAGAAGGAACTTCTCCTGGACACCCTGGAGGTACGCAAGATATTAGAGCGGGAGATACTGCGCATGGTGATCCACTCCGCTACCCGGGAGGAGTTAGAAGAACTGGGAGCCATAACAAGAGTGCTGATGGCAAAGTTCCGCCGGGGAGAGCAGCAGACAGCAGAGGATAAGAAGTTTCACTATACCATCTACCGTTTGTCCCATAACCAGGTTATGTATCAGCTGATTCTGTCCATCAGCGGTGTCATGGATAAGTTCTGGGAATTTCCTTTGAACATGGAGGACCCGTTTTTAGAAAGCCTTCCTCTTCATGAGGAGCTTTATAATGCAATCTGCGAAAAGAATGTCAAAAAGGCACAGGCGATCAATGAAAAACTATTGGATGCTGTGTACAGGGATATTCGGAATCAACGCTGATATTTTATAAGTATATCCCAACCTATATTATAGCATATAGCATATAGCATATAGGATTGTATATTTTTTACAAATAGCCAGGGAGGAGAGAGGTAACAGTATGACAAATCAGAATGAGTACCTAAAAAGTACAAAGCTAATCACGGCCCACTATGGGGAAGAGTATGAGCATTATTACAATGCTATCGTTCCCCCGGTATTCATGAATTCCCTCAATGTATTTGAGACGCTTGAGGATTATTATGACTTTGACCGGACAGACAAGCACAAATATTGCTATGGAAGGGTGCAGAATCCTACGGTGCGCATACTGGAAGACAAGATAGCGGCTCTGGAGCACGGCGTGGGAGCCCTGGCTTTTGCGTCCGGTATGGCGGCTGCCACCACGGCAGTTCTTACAGCCTGCAAGGCAGGCAGCCATGTGGTATGCCTTCACAATGCATACGGGCCGTTAAAGGACTTCCTCAGCAAATACTGTACGGAGCACTTGGACATTACCCTTACGTATGTGACCGGCGACAGGGTGGAGGAATTTGAGGCGGCTGTGACAGATGCCACGGACCTGATTGTGTTGGAGAGCCCGTCTTCTGTGCTGTTTTCCCTTCAGGACATACGGGCCGTGTCCCGCATTGCAAGGAAACACCAGGCGCTGGTATACATAGACAATACGTTCTGTACCCCGATCTACCAGCAGCCCCTGGATATGGGGGCGGATATCGTGATGCACACCACATCCAAGTACATTGGCGGACACAGCGATATCATCGGAGGTATGCTGGCGGTAAAGGACCAGGAGCTTATGAAGAAGCTGACTGCCAACAGGGAGCTTTTGGGAGGAATCGTGGGCCCTATGGAGGCATGGCTCATGATAAGGGGTCTGCGGACCATGGAGGTCAGGCTGGCGGCGCACCAGGCCGCAGCCATGGAGGTGGCAAAATTCCTGGAGGCCCATCCAAAGGTACAAAGGGTGAATTACCCCGGACTCCCCTCTCATCCCCAGTATAATCTGATGAAGCAGCAGCAGACTGGCAACACCGGGCTTATGAGCTTTGAGATTCACGGAACCACAGAGGATGCAATCAAGGTGGCAGAGAGCCTTAAGATATTTAAGATAGGCGTATCATGGGGCGGTTTTGAGAGTCTTGTGTTCCTGCCTCACGCCAGACTGGATGAGGAGACATGCCGGGTACTGGGGGCAGGTCAGAATGTTATCCGCATCCACTGCGGACTGGAAGGTACAGAGGCCTTGATTTCAGATTTGGAATCAGCTCTTGCTAAGATATAGAAGCATAGAGGAACAGCAACAAGAAGCAGTGAAAATCAAGCAGTAAAAAGGAGGAGAACAGATGAAGAAGAAACAATTAGCAGCAATGGCATTGGCGGCAGTGATGCTGACAGGATGCGGAGGCGGCAGTGCTGCTCCGGATGCCACAAAAGCAGCAGACAGCGGGGCGACCACGGCGGCAGACGCAGGCAAAAAAGAGGCGGACAGCCAGAAGGCAGAATCCGGTGAAGCCGTCACCATCACCCTGGTGGAGTCCCTTACCAGCCCTGAGAGGACAGCTGTCCTGAGGGAGATTGCGGACAAGTATCAGGCTGAGCACTCAAATATTACCATTGACATCATTTCCCCGCCGCTGGAGAATGCAGATGCCAAGATTACCCAGATGCTTATGAACGGCAGCGGCGCAGACATCGTGGAGGTGCGTGATTCCACTGTGACCCAGTATGCCACCAATGAATGGATTGCCGATCTTCAGAAGTACATTGACGCGTGGGATGAGAAGGGCACCCTGACTGAATCGGCTGACGAGGTAATTCATTATCTCAAGGGAGGCGCTTACCTGATTCCTTACGGGTTCTATCAGAGAGGACTGTTCTACCGCGCAGACTGGTTTGAGGAGAAAGGGCTTGACCAGCCGGAGACATGGCAGGACATCTATGATGCAGGCCTTGCCATCACAGACCCGGCTAACAGCAGATTCGGCTACTCCTTCCGCGGCGGCCCCAGCGGCTATCAGTATGCGGATACCATTTACTGGAGCTGGATTGGTACGGATAAGGTGGCAGATCCCAATGCGGCTTACTTCTTAAAGGATGGGGACGGAGCTACTATCTTTACACTGCCCGAGGTAAAGGAGGCGCTGCATTTTTACAAAGACCTGTTTAAGAACACCTGTCCCACGGACTCCATTGCGTGGGGATTCTCAGAGATGGTTCAGGGCTTTGTGGGCGGTACCACAGCCATGCTGATTCAGGATCCGGAAGTAATCGCTACCTGTTCCGCAGACATGCAGGATGACCAGTGGGCGCTGGTTCCATTCCCCAAGGGACCGTCCGGCCAGGCAGTATTCCCCAACGGCTTCGCAGGCTGGGGCATGACATCCTTTACAGAACATCCGGATGAGACCGCGGATTTCCTGCTGTACTTATCTAATTCCGAGAATAACACATACTTTGCCAAGAACTATTCCACAATCCCGATTCACAACAACGCTGCTGAAAAGGATCCTTATTTCTCCGAGGGACGTTTTGCAATGTATATGGATATGGCAAAGGAGCCGGATGTATACCGTCATGCTGCATATCCGCAGATGTACGAGGCATTTGCAACCTACAAGACAGAGGTTGATACCATGTACCAGAAATACCTGACGGATGAAATCACGGATGATGAGCTGCTGCAGTGGTTAGATGAGTTCTGGACCCAGGCTTACAAGGATGAGGGCCAGAAGTGGTAAGGCCGGATTGACCAGAGAACGAATGAAACACAAGCAGTAAGAACCGGAGCCCAGTCTTGCCGGACAAGCAAGCACGGGCTCTGCAAATGCAGCAGGAT